>Ga0213859_10000025_pt1 | contig 61685 bp, 60 predicted proteins | sample PICome_2_FD_160133 | JGI IMG/M metagenome (GOLD analysis project Ga0213859, IMG submission 160133) | Coastal seawater microbial communities near Pivers Island, North Carolina, United States - PICO304 | ecosystem: Environmental > Aquatic > Marine > Coastal | place: USA: North Carolina...
CCTTGGGGATACGATTCGTTTACCGTTGCAACCGCAAGAATGTTTTTCATATTAGAGATAGTCTCTAATTTGTTTCCAGCATTTACTTTAATGCCAGAGTTAATTGTTGCGAAGTTTTTTAGAACTTCCTTAGTTTCATTACTAATCTTCATCACTTTGTAGTCTCCTATCATGATTGTTTAGAGCAAGGAATCCATAGTGGATTACTTTCAAAAGGTCTGCTCTGTTATACCCATCTTTTTTTCCGTATCGTTGTGCATATTTCATAATGTTCCCGATACAAAATCCCTCACCATGACCACTGTCCATAATAAATTCAGTCGCCTGAAACTTGTTATGACTATAGTGTTGGTCATAAGTCTTGTCTATATACGAAGAGAACTCCTTTAAGAGTTCTCTCTCGTTGTATTTGTAATTAATACTCATACCATTATTATAGGTCTAGAAGTCATTTTCGTCTAGAGGGTTTTCAGAATTTTCTTCTGAACCCTCTTCCGCAACCTCTTCAAGAGGGTTAACACCAGCGTCAACCTTAGTGTAGAGGTCTAAGATAGAGACTCTAGTCTCTTCATCGAACCTTGAAATGCACATTTCAATGGACTTGAGTTTGTCACCAAACATTCTGAAAGCATTCACAATGTGAACCAGTCTTCTAGTAGTCACGACATCATCAATCGCACCTTCGTAGAAGGTCTTTCTGATTACGTCCGCCCAGTCAACCAACTTCTCACAGAAGTCCATGTCAACATCACCAGTCAGAGCCATTTCCTTAGAAAGGATTTTTCTCTCAGTAACCACTGGTGGGTATTCTTGTTGCATTGTGACCGCAAACCTTTCAAGCATTGCTTCGTTCATGATTTGAGTCCCAACAAACTTACCATCGTCAGAACCCTGACCTTTGGTATTTGCAGTAGCAAGGATAGTGAACCCTTCAGCAGGAGTCACCCACTCACCAGTTTTCTTGATTAGGTAACCTTTACCTTCAAGAACTGATTGAAGACACATCAACTTGTTTGAACCCAAGTCAACTTCGTCAAGAAGAAGGACAGCACCTTTTCTCATTGCCTTGATAACAGGGCCTTCTCTGTAGACAATGTTACCATTGACAAGAGTGTGACCACCCATTAAATCATCTTCATCAGTCTCAATCGTAATGTTGACCCTGTAAAGTTCTCTCTTCAATTGAGCACAAACTTGTTCAACCATTAGAGTCTTACCATTTCCTGAAAGACCAGTTACGAAAACTGGGAAGAAAATTTTAGACTTGATAATGTTTTTGACATCAGCAAAGTGTCCAAAAGGAACATAGTTAGACATTTTCTCAGGAATGATTTTGACATCGTCATTCAAGATATTGATATCTGCCATTTCAGTCTTCATAGCGACTGGTGACTGCTGGGGTTTTGCAACCGCAGGAATCGGAGCAGGTTTCGCTGGTGCGATAGGAACCACATTCTCAGGTTCGTATCCACCGTTGTAACCATTCACAACCGCTTCAAGATTGAAAATCGTACCTGAATCGGTACTTTCTTTGAACGGATACCTTTTGGTATTGTTCAACCAGTAAGGCACGTGTCCTAGAACTTCAATCTCCTCTTTGGTGAATGAAGTCTGATTAGGATACTTACCTATAAGTCCTTCTAGGAATTCCTTCCTATCAGGAGTGTAATGAAACATTTTCCCGTCAACGGAAATTGATTCATTCTTATCATAAGATGCACTCATATAGTCTCCTTGGTTAATAATTTATTTCTCATCATGTGTATAGGCTAACAAAAAAGTGAGGTCACTGTCAACAGCTATTTGCATGGTTGAAGTAATTTTCCCATTTTTTTGACCTGTTTTTCGTTTAGGTCACCACCATTATTGACCCATATCCTGAATGCGAAGCACTCAACTCCTTCTTCAGCACACTTGGATACCCTATCGCAGTTATTCGCTACACAGGGCGGGTCTCCTACGTCCATGACAGCGTCTGCAAAAGCATTGTGATTCATACCGTCAATATTGACATAGTAAATTGGGTCTACCCTTAACGGGTCTCTAGTTTTCAGCATATTCGCTTCTCCATTTTTGTACTAAGAAACTGGAATTAGTTCCAGCACTATAGTAGTCACTAACATTAGCAAAAGGTTTTTCACCCCATGCTTTTCTTTCCATACAGTTCTCAACGAACATGTAGTTTACGAATTCTTCAAAAGTCATTATGCAATCTCCTTTATAAATTCATTAGTTAAAAACCTTGAAGTCACTTTACTGTTTCTGTTTTTCTTGAAGTTAGAAAGCAGTGTAGACTTCTTAGCACCAATCAAGTCGTCACTCAGTTCATCGTCAACAGTCGCCAACTTAGCAGAGCAAGTCAAGAACAGTTTACCGTAACCGTGAGCATTGATAACCATACCTTCTTTTCTGATTTGAGTCCAAGTTTTTCTGTAACCGTCATCATATCCGAATTCTTTTTCAACGTGCTTTCTCAAGTCGTCACAAGAATTCAGAAGACTGTAGAAGTCTCTCTTTTGTTCAAGAGCAAAGTAACCAGTAACAGTAACACCAGTTTCTTTTTGCAACCAGTCAAGCAGGTTAGCAGTTTTGTTCCACTCAGTAGGGTATCCTCTACTGTAGTAATCATTTTTTGCAGGAACTACGTAAGGATATTGTTTCTTAGAGTATGGGTCAGTGATAAAGATTTGTTGGTCAACTCTTAACCACTGGTTAGGGTCAGACTTGAGATTTTTCTCAGTCTCCCACATCTCTTCTCTCTCTTCCCTGTTAAGTCTCAAGAGATTTGAATCATGACTGAACCCGTCAGTGATTACAGTCAGAATCATTTTCTCTAACTGGTAAGCACTCTTGAACTCAGGCAACATTTTTCTCATTGCAACCAGTGAATTGTTCAATGGAGTTCCACCCAATCTCAATTGGTTCGGACAAGGAAGACCATTAATGATATCCCATCTGTCCCAACTGTGTGAAGTGTTAAGACCCTTGAACCACTCGTCAACAATCTCTTCACTCTTAGACCAGTTTCTAGTCTCAGAAGTAATGTAGTGATTGTAAAGCACTCCGAAAGTCTTGAGTGAATCTCTGTATGACTTTTTCTTTTGTTTGTCTGAGAACAATTCAAGAAGAACATTCTCACCTCTGTATTCTTCGGGGTCTTTTCTGAATTGGTCACTGAAAGCATAGATTCTGTAAGGAATGTTTACTTTCCTGCAGAACTCAGCAAGAATCAATGATTGTTCTAGAAGGTTCTTGACTGACCCGTAAATAGAACCTGACCAGTCTAGAAGAACCATAACACCGTGGTTCTTACCGTCAGGCAAGTAAGTAACTCTCTTGAAGATATCGTCCATGACTTGATACTTAGCAACCGCATTCATATCAAGTTTACCAGTCTTACCTTGGAATGCTTTGACACTTCTCATTGCATTCTGTTTCATTTCAAATTCTTTTGCCATGTGACTGATAAGGTTTTTGTTTTTATCAAGAATCTTTTTAGTAGTATGTAATGCCATGGAAGGAATCAAGTCTTTCCACTTGTCACTCTCTGAGTATTCCTGAATGAATGTCTCAACGACTTTTGCAATGTCTTCAGCACCAACAACAATGTTGTCAATGTCACCGTCTTTTTTGAACGCTTTGGAAATGTCTTTAGTCGCTCTTACGATTGGAGCGTCTTCGTAGAATTCACCTTCGTTGTTGTGTGCATTGTGTTCAGTGATTGACTCTCTAGCACCGTCTGAATCGTCATAGTAAGATTCTTGGTCAATGTTGGAACCGTTTCCAGCAGAAGGATTGATATCACCCTTACCGCCTTCCTCTTCACCTTCTTCTTCACCGTCACCTGACTCTTCACCCTCTTCACCTTCTTCTTCGTCACCTTCAGCAGAATCGTCACCTGCTTCTGAAAGACTCTTTGAGTCCTCTTCGCCAGGCATTCCGTCTTCGTCTTCTGACTCACCAGTGTTAGGGTCGAAGTTAGGTTCCATGTAATCGTCTTCGGATTCGTCACCCTCTTCTTCGTCACCAACGTCAGGCATTGTGATACCTTGTTTAAGCATTTCGTCTGAATCGTCTCTAGTCTCATTCTCTTTAGACCATTCGTAAATCGCAGTCGCACATTCAACCACTTCTTCCCAAGTAGTACATGCTTCTGCCATTTCATAGAAAGGTAATTCTTCCGCAGTGAAGACAACACCAGCGGTAGCACCAACTTTTGTTTTGATATTGATTTTGTCAATCAAAGAAAGTTTATTTACGTCTTTGTCTTTGATACCAAAGAAGTCTTGAGCAACCAACTCTTTATAAGCGGCGAAGAATGACTTGACCAAGCCAGGATATTTCTTCTTGATTGCTTTCTCAATCCTAACGTCTTCAACAACATTAAGATATCCTTTAAGTGTTCTGTTTTTTTCTAGTGTACTGTGAAGACCCTCGTATGGAGTATTCAATGCATGACCAACTTCGTGACCCATGAATAGGTCATAAAGTTCAGGACTCATATCTTCCTTGAAAATAGGACAAGCAAGTACCCTATTCTTTACGTCAAAATATGCAGTAGGTATTCTCTTATGGACAACGGTCAGGTCTTCACCCGCCATTAACCTTGCGAGGTTGTCTTTTTGTGTGGTTAATTTCTCATTCATAAGTATAGGCTAACAAAAAAGTGCTGTCACTGTCAACAGCTCATTTACTCCATTTCTTCTGCACATTTTAGTGCATATTCAGCGGCTTCTTCTTCGGACATTCCTTTTGCAATACCTTCTTCAAAGTATTTTTCAAGGAATATTTCCCTGTATTCACAGCTCATATTAACTCCTTTTTTCTCATTACAAGATTAGGCTAACACTTTTTGAGTGTCATTGTCAACAGCTGATTTTCCCTTTAGAATCAAGGGTTTGGAAGTTCAGGTCTTATATCTTTGAAATCTGTGGTGAACCACATAGGTAGGGTGTACCTGTCTCCATGGTACACTTTGGTGACGGAATGCTCGAATTCCATTCCTTGAAATACGACTATTTCTCTTGCTTGGGGGACGTATTCAAACCCCATAGGTATCATTTCGCATGGCGTGAATCTAAGATTACCACCCTTATAATCCGTACCTGAACCATTAAGATACAGTACAGCCGCCCATTCTGATTGGGGAACTACGGTTTGATATTCTTCTGTTTTTAAATGTGGATATATTCTTACATCATATACATCTTTATGAGGTGTAATTTCACCACCGACTGGTTGACAACAGATTTCAGATTGTTCAGGAAAAACTTTAGCACCATACTGTGCTACTTCACTTACTATCATGTACTCAAGTCTTCTTATGGTATCACGAATCCATTGAGTTTTGATGTTTTCTAGTTGTATTTTTCTACCGTCATACTGGGGATTATTATCTGATGAACATAAGTGTCTATGAGTTTTAAAATAATAGATTAAATCTTTTGCTTCCTTATCAGTAATTACTTCGGGAATCTGTATTAAATTAAAATCAACCATATTGTATTAATTCTTCTTCTATTGCATTAGGAACTGCTTGTAAAGGTAGACACCTATCAATATTATCCGAAAACCAAAATGATATGGTATGCCGTGGGTGTCTTCGTACTTTATGTACCCCATGTTTTATATAAATGCCTTGGAACAATAATCCTGCGCCTTCGACTGGTTCATAGATTTCTCCGCCAGGCACATAAGTTTGACCACCTTGAAAGTTATCATTTAGATATAGAATGCAAGTCCATTCTCTTTGTTTTTCATTAGGGTCGATTTGCATTTGTATAGATTGAGAAGAATAGGTATCAAGGTGTGGTTCTTGATAACCACCAATGACCCATTCATTGATTGCAATCATTTCAGGATAAACGATTTTACCTTGAGTTTTATAAACCTCAGCAATTAAGGTTAAACCAACTCTACCAATTAGTTGTCGTACCCATGGTGTTTGGATATGTAAAAGTCTGATACCCTTATAATCGGCACCGTCCCCTAAGCTGTTTAAGTTACGATGCGTTTTGTGAAAGTGGATTATCTGTCTGCACTCGTTCTGAGTCAGAAGATTTTTCAACATTTGCGGTTCGTAGGGCTTCTGCAATTGCTCTTCGTTGTTCATATTCTAATCTCTTTGCTCTTTCTTTGGGTCTTGCTTTTAGAGCACGTTCAATTTTCAATTGAGATGCACGTTGTAAAAATATCACACCATTCAAGTGGTCTATTTCATGTTGTACACATCTTGCACCCAATCCTTCTAACTTGATTGAACGTTTTTCGCCTTCAACTGTTTGGTAGTCCATTACAACTACTTTTGGTCGCTTAAGCATAATATATATGTCGGGAAAAGATAGACACCCTTCTTTCATCATTTCCGTCTCTTGGGATATCTGAGTTATCTCAGGATTAAAGAATGCAACGATTCCCTCGTCCTGTGTTCTCATAACAAATACACTCAGGTCTACACCAACTTGATTAGCACTCAAACCAAGTCCACCATATTTTTCCATGGTTTCTACGAGACCTTTTTCTAATTCTTTTGGGTCTGTTTGCGGATTATCGAAATCAAACTTTTCAGTAGGATTACGTAAGACCTGTGCGGCCTCTTCAACTAATTCATACATATTATTTTATTCCACTACTGGTTACGTATAAAGATTTACCTGACCAACCCCCCGCTTGTCTAGTTCTTAAAACAACTGGCATTGTTGCGTCAATCTTTAAAGGTTTATAATGCCATGACAACTTAAACGTTTGTTGTTTACCGTCATATGAAGATTTTATTTTACTAAAATCACTAGCATTATCTGACATTAGCATTTGTCTAAAACTATCGTCTCCACTAACGTCTTTGATTGTTGAACCCTTCTCACTACCTATCAATAGTTTATATGGACATGGTGTTGAATTAGGGTCGTCATATGTATAGTAACCTATAGTATTCAAAAAGTATAGTAGGTTTCTTGGTGAAGATACATATTTTGAAAAGTCGTCTAGTAAAGCATTCCTAAAAGGCCAATAAAAATCTTTTGTATAGAAATCTAATTTATCTTTTTGGAATTCTTTTGCTATTGTAGCGAATGCTCTCTTTGAAGAAGATTCACTATACTTTTCTTTCTTGATATCAAATGAGTTGATTGCTTTGTAAGAATTCTTATATTTTGGGTCTATCATGGAAGTTGCTTTAACCCATGCGTTATCAATCATGGATTTTATTCTACCAAGTTGTCCCTTATCTCCTACCTTAGAATAGAATGCAACTAAGTTTGTATTGATTTTAGGTGTAGCGTCTGCACCACCTGATATCTTGTTTGAGTATCCTTGGAATCCGTCAGCAGTTTGAATGATAACGTCCGAAGGATTCTTACCACCTATCCCTGCAGGTTTACCTCTTGGAACCCAATATACATTTTTAATTGACCTTCCTTTTAAATCTTTTGCAACTGCTTTTGCATTATTCATTCCAATCAAAATATCTCTCAATGAAGTTTCGTCTTTATCTAACAACATAACGATATCTTCATAAGTAACTTCTTTTCCTGAACCTGCGAGAACTCCTGTTCCGCCACTTTGTCCTGCAACCCATTTCTCAAAGTCGAATTGATTTTGAATTTGGTCAGGGTGTATCAAGAAGTGTACAGTCAATAGTTCATTCACATTAGAAGAAGCAGTTGAATCTTTTCTACTCTTACTTCCAAAGTGTGCCTTGACATTTGCTTTAGTCGATTGAATGTAATACGGGGTATCAGAACCGTCTAGTTCTACTTGAAAATAGTATTTACCATTACCTAATTTTTTGAGAAGTTCACCTGTAGGATTCTCTACTGATTTGTAAAGTATCTTTCCTGCACCTACTGTTGCTTTGACTTCCTTATCGTCTATGTCTAGAACATAGTAAGGATTGAATCCATTTCTGTTTTTATAATGTGGTGATACAGTCAACTCACGAAGCACATGTTTAGGATTCGTTACGGTAATTTTATCTGTGAATTGCGAGAAAGACTTCATAATAACTATTTATATTTTTACTTAAGTGGCTTCGATAATTCTTCCCAACTTGTTTCATAATCACTGTCGCCGTCTGCGTATCCCATAACACCTAACTTTTCATATTCAGGTACAAGTTCTTCACGCAATAGTCCAATCTTTTTAAGATTTGGCATGATTCTAGTAAATAATATATTTTGGAATTGTGCATTGAATACATTTTCCTTTTCATATTCTAGTGTTGTGTCAATGTCTAATCCATACTTTTCCCACACGTCATATGCTTTAAGTCTATTTCTACTTACAGTACATGCTTCTAAAGCAAACTGTGCTCTATCCATTTGTTCTTCTTCTGAGAGTGTTTGTATAAAATCAGTCAGATAATTTATACCAAAAGTGACATGTCTCGCCTCGTCTCTAATGATATATTCAACCATTTGTTTATATACAGGGTCTTGGGAAGTTTCACGACTTGCTTGAAAAGCGGCTAATGCTAATCCTTCAATCACAACTTGCATACCTATAAATTTTAAATCCCAACGTGGGTCAGTTAAAATTTTATCAAGTAATCCTTTTAATGAAATACCTATGGGCCATGAACGTTTTAGTCTAACCTGTAGATATTTGTTAAAAGCTTCGACATGTCGTGCTTCGTCAAATGTCTGAGAAGCCGCATAAAGTTTTGCGTTATATGTGGGTGCACAACTGGCTAATTGTGACGCAACTAGTAATGCACCTTGTTCACCGTGTAAAAACTGACTGACTGCCCATGAATTTAAATCTTGATGAAATTCTTCTTTTTGTTCTGTAGACAGTACCTTATACTGTGGGTGGTTTTTCCATTGATTGTCTTGGAATTCAAAAAACTCAGGTGTCATTGGTTTGAATGGCGGTGACCAATCAACGTCAACTTCTACATTCCAATTTAACTTTTTACCTAGTTCATATAATTTTTTGATACGATTATCTTGGACTGTATAGTCCCAATTATAAGAACCTGTTAAGGGTGTTTGAAATATCTCTACAACGTCTGTAGGGTTTAGTTCTTCCTTTGCTGGAAAGTCTCGTACTTCTTTGGGTGTTTCTGTTTGTAATATTCGCATCGCTTATTTATTACTCCATAACTCTTGAAAAGTTCTTATATTTTTCAAAACGTAGTACGTCATTGAACTTATCATACAATGCGTCTCCTTTATGGGATATAATAAATGCATTTGTTTTTTCAGGCATACCATTCAATAGTTTTAGAAAGTCGTCTGTACCAGCACTATCTAAACTACTATCAAATACTTCGTCAAGAATAAGTAGATTTGTATTTACACTGTTCTTCATTCTTGCGATTGCTCTCCATGTAAACAATAGTGATAAATCAATTCTCATTTTTTCACCTTGCGAGAAGTTATCGTATTTGAATACGTCTCTGAATCTAGACTTGATTGTTTCTTCAAAAGATTCGTCAATCTCAAAACCAACATAGAACTCTAGTTGTGCTAGATATTTGTTGATTAGTTTGTTCATAATAGGAACATACTGTTTGATAATCTTTTGTTTTACACCTTGGTCTCTAAGAAGTGTTGAAGCGATATCATAATAGTGAGAAGTTTCTGTTTGAGATTCTTTCTTCTGTAAAAGAACGTCAAGTTTATCTTCTGAATCTACTATTTTATCTTCTGCGTCAGAACCTGCAGTTGCTTCACCTTTTAGGTCTTCGATTTCTTTTTGGAGTTTAGTAATATACTTTTGATTTGATACTACTTCTGTTTGCAAGAGACTTATGTTTTTTTGTATCTCTTCTATCTTAGATTGAATTTCTCTTATTTCTTCAAGTCTTCTTGAACACTCTCCGATTTGTTTTTCAATTTCTTCGATAGCAGTTGACAACTCCGTCTTCTTAGTCTCCTTTTGTTCAATGTGTTCTTTCTTATGCGTTTCATCTAAAGATTGCTCGCAGGTGGGACATTCATCATTGTCTTCGTAGAATTTGATTTCTCTAATTGTTTTCTTGCGAGCCGCTTCGAGTTGTCGTTCCAAGTCCATAAGTTCTGTGAGTTTATTTTCTTTAGAATCTTTATCCTCGATAAGTCGTGTTTGCGCCACCACATCTTGCGTCTTTTCATCTATGTTCTCCATGAGTTGATTAATGTTATCTTGGGTTTCCCCAATCGTGGATTCATACTTTGAGATTTTACTCTCTCGGTTTTCACGCAGTACATTAAGTTGCTCATTCAATCCATGAATCCTCTCTTCCATAATCTTGATTTCATGACCAGTCTCAGTAATTTCATTTTGATGTGTTGATATCCTTTTCCTTAGTATGTCTTGCATAGTAGAGAATATAGAGATATCCAATAAGTCTTCCACTAAGTTTCTTCTGTCCTTTGCTTTCAATTGCATGAACGGAGTAAAGTTAGCAGAACCCAATATTGCGACCTGTGTAAATGAGCGGAAACTCATTTTCAGAATTTGTTTTTCTAAGTGTTCTTGGTAGTCTCTTACGTTTGCGTCTTGATTAAGCATTACGTCATCAAGATATAATTCAAACTTGTTTGGTTTTGCACCACGGATTACCTTGTATTGTTTTGTACCAATAGAGAATTCAATCTGTACTTCAAGACCTTTCTCATTGATACTATTGATAAGTAAGTCTTTCTTTAGATTACGAAACCCACGTCCGTATAAACCAAAACATAAGGCGTCAAGAAGTGTAGACTTACCGCTACCATTCTCACCTAATATAAGAGTTGTTTGGTGTTTGTCTAATTGTATTTCAGTAAACTTGTTACCGCTTGATAATAGATTTTTATATCTTACTTTTTTAAAATTTATCATAAAAAGTTATGTTCTTCCAATGCTTCATGGTACAGTGACTTCATTATTTTGTCTAGTTCTTTTTTCTTTCCTTGTATCTCTAGACCCTCAACATACTTTGATAGAATAGTTAATGTGTCTTCTACATTCTCTATTTCTTCATCGTCAAAGAAGTCCATGTGTTTGTTATCGTCTACAACTGATACGTGTAGCGGATTAACACCATGAAGTTTATCTAAGAATGTATCAAACCAATATGGGTTCTCCTTTTCTATTACGATTACTTTTACAAACTTCCCTCTGTACTTTTCATAATCGTCATTAGCAATCGATTCAAAAGTTTCTTCGGTATCATTATAGAATGCCTTTTCAAACATTGTTAATGGATTATGTACAGGTAACATTTCTCTTGTCTCAGTATCAAAGATATGAAAGTATTTTTCGTCTCCGTAATCTGACCAAGTGAATTGCATTTGTGAACCTACGTAGCGTATATTCTCTACGTCTGTTTTGTGGTGGAAGTGACCACTATAAACCTTTTCAAATCTTTTTAGATAACTAGGATTCAATCCGTGTGAACATACCATTGCAGGATTCATCATGGCACCTTCTATTTCAAAGTGTCCCATACAGATTGGTGCTGGTGCAGATTGAAAGAACTCTATATTGTCTGCGTAGTTTTCATTATTAATCCATGGAACCAATGCAATATCTAACCCGTCAAAATTTTTGACTACGGGTTCTTCATGTACAGTTATGTTTGGTTGACCATATAATAATAAGGCAGGTGAGTTTACTTCGTTAGTGTTCTTATAATAGGTATCATGGTTACCTATAATCAAGTCCATTGTAATACCTCTTTCTATCATAGGTTTTACAAAGTGTTCAATGTTTCTTTGCATGGACGCAAAGTTTATGAATTTTCTTCTATCAAAGTAATCACCCATATGAATGATGTGTTTGATATCGTGTTGGTCTAGATATGGAAAAAATATCTCTTCATAGAAACGGCCTTGATAATCTGCCATTTCAACCATATCATTTCTAACACCACAATGAGTATCGTTAAGTATCGCTATTTTCATTTTATAATAACTTCCGAATCAGTTTCAATCACGACTCTTGCACCACATGATAGTAATGGTTTGTCGTTTCCACCGTAGATTATTTTACTTGGCCCAAGAATTTCTACCTCATGTCCATATGTATTTTTACTACCTTCTTTGACTGTAATTACAGGCTCATTAGTTCCATGCTTTTTATTCGCACGAATCTTATGCATATTTACATGGATTCTTTTAATCGGCATTAAGTGTTGTCTTTACTCAAGTCTTGGTCGAGATTTGCTTTTGCTTTTCCTGTTTTCTTTTTACTTTTACGTGGTTCATATTCCACGTGGTTCATATGTTCCTGCATCCACTCTACATTAGTATTTACAAATGTTGGGTCATGAGAACCGTCAATAGTAGTATAGGAGTCCATTGTAACACCCGCTTCTTCTATTTGTTTTTGTTTGATAAAGACTTGTTTCTTTTCTTTTTGAATACGTCTTAAGAATGCGTAGTAACAAATTTGAGTTACATATGCGAATGCGTTATTGGATTTTTCAACATTGAAATTATTGATATACTGTAGACAGTTTTCGATAGCGTCACAAATCATTTCATCTCTATAGGTATAGTTGATAAAATTAGGACGTGTGGATAAACGGGTTGCAATCTTGTAAATACATTCACCGATATATTCTGTCATACGTGGTGGTGTTTTACCTTGAGATTCCGCAAGTTTAACAGCGGCGTTGTACTCTGCGACAGCAGCTGTAAACTCCTTGTTATTTACGTAATGTTCCGCTTGTTTCTTATCAGTAGTTTTCTTAGTCATGTATCTATTATATGTCACATATTCCTATAATGTAAGAGGGTTTTTAAGTATTTATCCAACTGCCAATTGTATCAAATAGAAGGATAACATCATAAATCCCATTGCAGAAAATTGTACTACTGAGGCGATAGCGATTATAGTTAGGCCTCTGTCCGCCCACCATTTTCCTTCCTTTTCATGCCATTCGGCAATCTGTTCAGGTGTAGCGTCTTTAGGTTTAAACGTGAACTGTAATTGTTGTTCGTAATTATCACTCATAAAAAAAGTTGTAAAAGTACCTAGACAGAATCAATTCCATCTGATATCCTAACTATGTCGCCCCGACAAGCTAGCTTAAATAATACTTAACAATAAAAAGAATCCTACTTCCCAAGGTATTAGTATAGATAAGGCAATCAAATACTTCATTGGTTTAGAATCCATAATATATTGTTGCGTACATAATAATAAACGGTATGGCTATTGGAAGAGTCATTAGTGTGACCATTTGCACCGCATCGCAGAAAACACAAACCTTTTCGTTTTCTCTTAGTCTGTCAACCTTTCGCACCATGCTCTTCATAGCGTATGCTATTGTGGTCATGGTTTCTCCATATATTCATAAGGTTAATAATCAGATATAACACAATGTTATATCAATCCGATTTATTTATAACTGCAAAATTCCTAAGACATAATTCTCAGCAGCTGACTCCGCATACGATTCAGAATGGTCTTTGTACATGACATCTTTCTTCCACATATGGTTTTCATAATACCTGCAACCATACCCTTGGTCGGTTACATATACTTCTGCCTTTTTCGATTTATCGTCACTCCAATATTGGTGTAACAAATGGTCAAATTGAATCATACCTTGTTCGTCTTCTTGTAACATATTTAAGTACCAAATTGCCATTAGTGAAGAATTTTTTTGCCTTTACTTACAAGGTACTGTTCGTACTCTGTTTCCAAGTCATATTCTTCATCTTCTAGTATTTCTAATTTCCTCAACTCTTCTTGAGTTATCGGGCCTCCAGTTGCATTTATAATATCTTGCATTGCTCTGTCTACGTATGCTTTGATATCTTTTCGATATTCTTGATTCGACTTGACTGGAATGGTTCCGTTCTCAACCATTTCCAACCACTTAGCAGATGCATTATCATAGTAACTAACGAATTGCTCGTTAAGTTTATTGCGGTGAACAATGTGTGTGTTAGGAATGAATAGCGTTGGTTCCGCACTTAAAGGTGCATAAGGAATAAACGTTGATAGGGTATCATTTGTCTGAGTCAATTGTAATTGACATATCATAGGAAGAGTTATGTGAATACCGTCTCCCGAATCTCTTACCATACCAACTATATCTAAACCAGTCTTGAGTTTGATTACCTCATAACGGTTTGGTGCTAGGGAAGTTACATTGTCCATATTAGTATTTAGGGTGTTCATAATTTAAATTGCTTTATGTTATAAGGAAATTGTTCCTCGTTGTAGATATTTATACGGTCTTTTAAATGACGTAATGTGTAGTTGTCTCCCCATAAATCGTCTGCAATATCAAACAACCTAAGAGATTCTTTACCATTACCCTTTCTCAATCCACGTCCAATAGATTGTAAGTTACGTATTCTTGATTTAGAAGGCGAAGCAAAAATTATGTTATCTATCTTCTTTATGTTAACACCAGTGCTGAAGGTGCCGTATGACGCAAGGATAACAGCGTCATCTTGTTTCTCTACCAACCCTCTAATCTCTTCCCTATCTTTTGTGTCAGTTCCACCGTAAACATAATGGAGATTTTCTACTCTCTCTTTCATTAAGGTGTATAAAACAAATCCATGTTTTTCAACATACTGAAACAAACAAAGTGTGTTCCCTTTCAATGAGTAAACAAGATTACAGATAAAATCATTTCTTTTTTGATTCGCTACCAAGTAATCCATTTCGTCTTGATACTTTAATTTAGCAGTCTTCTCATGTTCTAATATGATAACGTCAATATCAATACTTGCGATTGTTCCTTCGTCAATCAATTCAGAAGTTGATATAACTTTACTCGCAGGGCCAAACAATCCTTCTAATTGCAATCTATGAACCTCTGTACCGTCTAACGTACCTGTAGTACCAAAACGTATTGCGGTACTTCTCATTTTTTCTAAGATACCTTTTAATACGTTTGCTTTGAATAAGTGTGCCTCGTCTCCTACAACAACTTCAAACTTCGCAAGAACATCAGTAGGTGCTTTAGATAGAGATTGCCAAGTCGTAATCGTAATGTCTGAATCGAATACAGGTTGACCGCTGTATATTTTACAAATTTCTTTATCGTATCCATACTCTTCAAAATCTTTTGCCATTTGTTCTACTAATGAAGTTGTAGGTACAATGACTATTGTTTTCTTATTATAATAACGTGCAAGTAAATAAATGATTAATGATTTACCACTCGCAGTTGGTGATACTAATAACTTTCTTCCGTATTCGATACTTTTTAAAAATGCGTCCTTTTGATAATCTCTAGGTTCAAATGGTAAGTTCAATTGGTCAATAAACTTATTGTATTCGTCTTCGCTAATTTTATTTTTGGTAATAACGTCTTCTTCTACTGAATACTTGTATTGTCTTTCTTCACAGAACTCAGCAATGTATGGAAGTAATCCGATATAAATTTTGTGCGTCTTGATACTGAACAGATATACTTTACCGTCCCAACGTCTATTCTTAAATGAAGGCATAAATTTTGCGTTAGGGACTTTGAACGAAAAGTAATCGTGTAAGTCTTTTGCAATTGAGTCGTCACATGAAATCTTCATAAAGACTTCATTGACTTTAGAAATTTTTAAGTCCATGGTGGGCCATTGTACCAACCTACTATTGATACTCTACGTCCTCTTGTTACTGGTGTGACTTGGTGATATAACCAACTTGGAAATAAACATATTGAACCTATTGCTTGACAACTGAATGGTAATGTTCTGATTCCTTTATCTAGGTCAAATTTTTTATCACCAAATTTGATTTTGTCAAACTGTGGATTAGGTTCTAACCATTGAAACTTACCACCTTCATAATCTAAAGGGTCTGATAGTTGTATGGTCATGCTAAGTTTTCTATAGTGCGGTTGTCCGTCACGACCAATCTGTACTTCTCCACCATGGTCTGTATGCCAAGTGTAGTAATCACCTGTAGGTAAATCAGGATTGTAGTCATAGATTGTATACTGAAAATTTTCCGTCCAACTCAAATTAAAGTCCCAACCCGACTCCTGCATTCCTTGACCTACAATATCATTAATCTTTTGTACGATATTTTCTGGCATTGCATATTCGCCAGGCGCAGTAAACCATTTCACTTTTGATTGTCTAATACCTGCGTCCTGAGCATCATATTCATTAACTGGTGCGTCAGGGTCGTCTGCATTTCCACGACCTGTACGTCCAACATCTAACGGAACCTTAAGTGCGTGTTCGTGTATTTGGTGCACCTCTTCTCTAGTGAAGTATTCAGGTGCTGTATACATGTAGTTTTTGAGTATCATTGTCCCGCCATAAATTTTCGCCAGTCGATTGTATTTTTAATCGTTTGGTGTCTCCAAGTGATATTTTGCATACACTCTTTCAAGAAGTTGATAATAATTTTCTGATACTCCACTTTACCATTCATTCTCTGTAGGTCTTGGTCAGCGTTATACCATATCTGCATATCATTCTTCATGACTTTGAGACCGTCAAAAGGGTCGTCTTCCCAACCAAGTTCCTTTATCTGTTCCTCAGACATTTTTCCGTTATACCATAACCACTTATTCTTAAGCAGGGTATTGTATTGGAATTCTAAGTTCTTGAGAATCAATATATTATCGGTCAAGAATTCTTGATATTTTGCGTGTAGTTTGGGGACTTCTAGTGACGATTTATCTAGTTCGATATCGTCAATTTCACAATCCTTAGACCACTCATTGCGTAGCTCTTCTAAGTTCATACTATAATTATATCACGTAAATGTGTTTTTAACTAGTGGTTCCTATCTCATAATAGGTAAATCTAAAGTCTACTGTACATATTACTGCTTCACCCGATTCACCTGATGCAAGTTCCAATCCACTAAGTGACGTTGGAAATGCGTCATAAAATTTAAAGAACCTGTTCGGTATATTCTTATTGGTATTTAGTACGAGTGTAATCATGCTATATTGGTTTAGGTCACCACTCGAACTTGAATATGCATTGGTTCTTGTTGCAGTCGTTCCTGTTAGAGTTTTATACTTAGTTGGGTCTTGTATAGGTACAATAGAATCCATCCAATTATAAATCTCTTTGAAGTTTTCTAGGTCTTCGTCTACCAAAAACGATACAGACAACTTCTCAAATTCAACTTTATCGCCTGGAAAATATGCGTCCAGTCCTATACCTGCTGGTACAGCAGTCTCACTGAATGATATGCCTGGCACGTTTGCAGTACGCACGAAGTATTCCACCGTTGGCACTTTATCTATGAGTAGTCTAAAGTTGTTCTTTTGAAGTATAGATTTGTTAATCGTAGTCATATACCTATTTAGGTAATTTTAAACTACCCCAAGAAATGTTTGGCGACTTTGTTAATTCTGCCAGATTTCATTATCTTATGAATTTGTTCAAAGATTCCTTTGTCTGATGGCGTTATTAATAGATAAAAACCTAAGATACCCCAAGGCAACATTGATAACATTAGAATTAATATTGTGTTCATTAATTGTTCCATACTAATATTTAGACACGAAACTGTCACAAAACTGTCACATTTCAGACACACAAAAAGAAAGGGGAAGATGTTAAGTCTTCCCCCTTCGGATACTACCGTCCTGCACGAATGATTGTATCATTCATATTTAGTTAAGCAACCCATTTAACACCACGGTATACTCCGTGCTGTGGATTACTAGACTTTTCTTTGGCAGTATCGTGCTTGGTTCCTCTGTATATACCAGCAAACTCAGAACGAGTTTCTTTTATATCAGCAGGATTGTATGAGATACCTCTGTAAAAGTTTTTCATATCATCTCCTATTCTAATTAATTAAAATAAAAAATGCGTTCCTTCAACTTTCGGTCTCGTTCCCCGAATGGGTACTTGCTTACCTCACCTGAACGGTGAGAGGTTTTCAGGTTTACTTCCGTCTCTTTCGAGATGAACGTATTATATTTAGACAAAAAAAACCCCTCAATAAAGAGGGGTTTTTAATTCGGAAGTAACTATTCTTATAGAATGTTAGATACTGCGAACTTTCTGTAGTATTGGTTTGTACCAGCAGAAGCTAGACCATTAGCAGGTGTAGAACCTACGAATGGGTTAGATACCATTCCGTATCTTGTTTTGAAACCAATCTTAGGTTGGAAAGTATTCTCACCAACCGCACGAACCATTTGTAATGGAACGTATGGGCAATAGAAAAGTCCAGCGTCATAAGGGTTAGACCCTCTGTAACCGACAGTTAAGTAATCAACACCAGCATATGGGTCGATGTAAACTTTAACTCTACCGTTTAGAACACCAGCAAAAGTATTACCAGTATCGTCAACGTTAATGTCAGTGTTAAGCGCAGGAGTATAATCTAATACACCAGCCATTGAAAGTGCAGATGCAACGTCAGAAGAACAAAGGATAAAGTTACCTTTACCTCTTCTTGTTTCTTTTGCGATTACATTTGATTCTCTTTCTATTTGGAATAATAGACCTTTGAATTTCTCAACTGACCAACGTCCGTTAGCATCAACATCTAAGTTGAATGTTCCAGCTGAAGCTGTTGCAGATGCACCAACTTTTGCTTGGATATTAACGTTTCTTACAACTTCCCTGTTGATTTCAGCAAGGATTTCAGATGAAAGAATGTTAGCGAGTTCAGATTCAGCGTCTAGACCGTGAATTGCTTTAAGGTCTTGTGCCAATTCTAAAGTGTATTCCGCTTTAAGTGCTCTTGATTTAGCAGTTACTGTAGCTTTCTCAATTGTGAAAGCCATTTGAGCGAATCCGTTGGAAGCTTCGACATCACCTAATGCTTCTGCAGTTGCAGTAGACATACCTGAACCAGTTGTGTCTTCATAAGAAGGCGAACTAGTGTCAAATGGGTCACTGATTGCAGCTGTTAATGCACCAGCTGAAGTTGTCTGAGCCGCACTCGAATAAGGAGTATGAGGTTCGTCCACGCCAAGCGCTTCAGTTTTGTTCTCACGTCCTTGAGTTGGGTAGTCGTTATACCTTGCTTTCATAGCAAAGATAAGACCAGTTGGCCCAGTCATTGGTTGAACACCACAAATGTCGTAAGCAACCAAGTTAGGCATAGCTCTTCTTACTAGACTAATTAGGATTGGATCCCAGTTAGATACAGCAGAACTGCCAGTAGCATTTAAAGGTGCAGCTTCTTCAAGAGAAACTCTATCTTCGTTAAGAGCTTTTTCTTGGTTTTCTAGGATAACTGCAGTAACAGCCTTCTTGTAAGAGTCTTCGATTTTTGGCAAATCAGAATGCTCTAGGATAGGTTGCCACTTTTCCTGTAAGTTTTCAGATAAAAACATTTTGTTTTCCCCTTTAAATTAACCTAATGGTTTTAGTTTACTAATTGCGTCAGAATACCTGTTCATTTCAGGAGCAAGTACAGGTGCAGACTCTTCGTCTTCAAGCGTACCAGTTCCTTCTTCAACTACAGTATCCTCGGAAATAGATTCACCTTCAATACCGAAGTATGCTTCTTTGATTTCACCAATCTTCTCTTGGAAGTCAGCTTCGTCTTTGAAGTCTACACCGTTTGCAAGTGATTCTAGTTTCTCTTTTTGTGATTCAGTTAAGTCCGAAGACGCATCCCTTACCACATTTTCTCTCTTGAGAGTGTCCAACTCTTCTGCGATGTCCATATTTTTTTGAACTTCGGAGTCAAGTTTAACTTCCATCTCATCGAGACGATTAGAAAGCTCGTCAATCACGTCATACTTTTCTTCGGGAACTTCAACGTAATGTTCTACGAACAATTGTTTCAATCCTGAAATAAAGTTTTCAGTCATTTCGGCTTTCAAACCTCTCTCGATAGCCAATTCGTTTTCTTTCGTCCACTCGTCAGCAACGTAAGACAAGTATTTGTCAACTGCTTCACTTAAGTCGGCTTTGACCTTATCTACTGAGGTTTGTAATTCTGTTTCGTAAGCTTCTTTCAAGTCTTTTTCAACTTCTGCTACTTTAGAAGTAACAGCAGCTTTAAAGATTGTTTTAGCTTTTTCTTGGTTCTCTTCTGACAAGTCTAATGCTTCTGAGATTGCATTTAGGTCGTCTTCAATTTCAATCTCTACAAGTTTAGATTCGAGTTCCTCAGAAGCTTCTTCGTCAACAGATTCTTTTTTAACCTGTTCTTCTTCTTCTTCCTCGTCCTCGACACCTTTCATCTTGCCGTACATCTCTTGAACCTTTTCGTCATCTAGTTTTTTAACTAGTTCGACAATGTTTCTTGCGATTTCTGCCTTAGTCAAAGACTCGTCAACCTCATCTTCTGAAATAGAAGAGAAAATACCTTGAAGGTCTTCTTTATTCATTTCCTTCATTGTGTTGACCATAGCCTTGATTGTTTCCATCTTAGAAGGTTTTTCTTCTGCTTCAGAAACTTCTGCTTCTTCGTCAGCGCCTTCACCTTCTTTGATTTTTTCAGCCTTATCAGGTTTCCCTTCACCCTTTTGTTGAGGGTCGTTGGAAATCTCTTTGACTCCATCTTCTGCTTTGTCTACAGAATCGACAGCTTTGTCAACAGGATTTTCTTCGGGTTTGACGACTTCAGCTTTGCCGCTTTCTACTTTTTCGGCATCACTTGAACCTTGCTTAGGCGGGTTTTTGTCACCTTTCTCAGCTTTAGCGTCAGGTTGTCCTGCCTCTAATAGCTCATCTTGGTTTGTATCTAACTCTGCCATATTTTTCTCCTGTTTGAGTTTACTTTTTTATTTATATGTTATAAGTTCTTAACGAACTCTTTCCATAGATTTATTTTTGTTTCTTCCAGTCTAGACTGTTTTTCTTTCATTAGAATCGCTCTCATGGACTCCATTTCTTGTCTTTTAAGGATTCCGTTGTCCATAATCCACTCAACACCTTCCATGATACCGTCTACAAAGGCATCTGGCGCTGAAGGGTCTGCGACAATATCACCTGCAGTTGCAAGTTGAAAGTCGGACTTCACATACTGTGCGTCTGATTTTTGTTCTAATGAACCAAGTCCTCTTGAAGAAACACCTAGTTTCGCACCGTCATCGATAAGATTTTTTACAATCTCACCGTTAGGGGTACTTAAAATCTTTGCTTTACCCACCCAGTTTGTACCGTCTTCGTTTAGTTCGGTAATCATGTGGGATACTTTGTCTAAATTGATTGTTGGCCCTTCGGGGTGTCCTAACTCTCCGAATGCTCTTTGTTCGTTTACAAATTCTTTAATGTAACGTTTGACCTCTTTGTCCATGATTTCTTTAGGGTAGACTCTTCCGTTACGATTCTTAATGTCTGCTTGCATGAAGACACCTTCGATAAAGTAATCTTTTTTACCATTGTCTTTAGATTCTACTAATGGTTTTGCTTCGTTATACTCTGAAATTAATTTCATTGAAAATTTCCTCTTCTGTTACCCCTTCAAAATTCATTTGTTTAAAGAGTTTGGATAATTCCTTCACAGATTTTTCTGCGTCCTTTAAGTCTTTATAAGGCCCAGTTTCATTATTATTCACGAATGCATAAATGTCTCTACCCATTTTGGTATACGTAATGGTATAATTTTTACCACCCGTTTTCATGCTATCTACCTTAAGTTCTTTATGTTTTTTAGGCAATTTAAATTTTGCCTCATAAAGTTCTCTTGATATAGATGCAAAAGACTTCATTTACTCTTCCTCAACAGTAGTTTCAGGTTCATTTTTCATCCAATCAACCTGTGCTTCTACTCTCTTCATGTCCACCGCTTGGGCAGCTTTTTCTCTAATACCGTCAAAGATAGAATCTTTAGCGTCTTGCAACTTACCTTGTTCTATCTCGTCAACTATTTTCTTTGCTATTTCTGTCATTTATTAAAATCCCCCAAATTCATCGTCACCACCTTCTTCGTCTCCACCTTCGTCTTCCATTTGTTTGTCCATAAGTTTTATTTCTTCTTCTGTTTGCATTAAGATATTCTTACGTACAAACTCCTGAGAATAATACTTACCAACATACTCGTCTACGGTTGATAAAGTCTCAAGTCTCTCACGCATAATTTCAGCGTCTTTCAACTCTGCAAAGTGGTTATCACTAGCATAATCAAACTGGCAGAAGTCTTTGACTAACTTGTCAAATTCTTCTTGACTTACAATTTCTTTAAGTATTAATTGTGTTCTTAGAACGTCAATGAATACTCTACTAAACTTCTTTTGAAGTCTATTTGTGAACTTATTAAACTTAAGTTCGTCTCTTTGGATTTCGGACGCACGTCCCAAATTGAATCCTGCGTCTGCTTCCATTCTAGAAGCTGGAATACTTAAACTCTTGTATAACTTCGACTTAAAGTATTCAATGTCTTCTATCTCCGAGAGATTTTGTCCGCCTGGCAAAGTTGTTATCTCTGTCCCACGTCCACCTTCTCTCCTAGGTAACCAAAAATCTTCCAACATAGACATATGTTTTCTATCATCTTTGATTTCACCTGTGTCTGCGTTGTAAACAAGTTTGTTTCTATACTTGTTCATAACCTCAGACAAATACTGTTCTGCTTTTGCCTTTGGAAGGTTACCTACGTCAATGTAGAATATCCTTCTCTCTGGCGCACGTGATATCCTATAGATAACAAGTGCGTCTTCCATCATTGATAACTGATTTGCAGTCTTCAATGCTTTGTGCAAATAACCGATTACAACATTCTTTGTGTAATCTAATAACCCTGATGTAGTATATGATACTGCTTCAGGGGCAATCTTCACCGTTGTTCCGTCATTCGCTGAAGATTTATCGAAACCTTTATCGTTGAAGACATAAAATTCTTCAACTTTCTTTATTACGTCAACACCTGCTTTATCCGATTTACCTTTGATTACATTTCTAACCTTCTTAATTTTAAGTGGGTCAATGTTTCTTAGGTCTACAATACCTGCTTTCGGACGCTTGCCGTCAACGACCTTATGGAAGTATATCCTTCCATCTACGTACCATTTTCGGAATAATTCGTGAGAGTTCTGATTGAACTTCATTAAGGCAAGAATATGATTAAACTCGTCATGTATCTTGGTCTTGATACTGTCAGAGAGTTTCACATCTCTGAGGTCGAGTGATACAATCTTGTCTTGAGAATCCGATGTGATACACTCATTAACAATATCTTCAATCGCTGAGTCACACTCAGGGATTAGAGATATTTCACGGTATCTTGTAATGAGACCTGTCTCATTCTTAATACCACCTTCCATATCAATGTAGGAACCATATGCCCCACCTGATATGAAACCGCCTGGCTGTTGTTGAATGACGGGTGTACCGTCATCTTCGACAGGCGGAACAAAACTAGGTGCCGTTGACACCTCTATGTTTCGCAACTCGTCTTTCTTACGAGTTATTTCAAACCCAAAAATTTCCATGCTAATATTTATACTCCCCTAAAATGAGGGTGTACTTCACTTTAATTAAATAACTCTTTCCCAGTGAGAGTAGTCAAATGAAACTTCAAAAGTTTCAACTTCGTCAGCAGTTCCCATATTCAGTTCGATTCCACCGATATTTTGAGGGAACATATTGAAGAATTCGTATCTCGCAAGGACTGAGTCATCTTTGTTTAATTGTTCAACGAATGCTCTTGATAACAAATAATCGTTATTAATTGCACCGATACCTGAATCTAGCTGACTGATATCCAATTGCCATGCTTCTAGTGCACTTCTTACACTGAATTCAACATCGTTGATTACAGTAACTGTCCATGCTTCAAAAGTCCTGTCTCCAGCAAGTTTTAAGTTCATTCCTCTGAATGGAACTGTTACCTGTCCGACAGTCATAGCGGGAATCTGAGCAGCTTGACATAGGAACTCAATCTTATTACCTGTTCTAGGTATGAAGACTCTGAACCTATTAGCTCTAGGGCCACCAGCGATTAATTGCGCTTTAAATTCATCTATTGTTGCCATTTATTTCTCCCTTAGACTGCACCGTAAATTTCACTAAACTCTACACCTGACCTAGCAGCTACAAAGTTAAGTGTGATAAAGTTAATCGACCTGTTAGGTTTAACGAAGATTGAACATACAAATTCGTTTCTATCGATAACACTATCAGTGTTGTTTGTTTCGTCACACAATACTGAGAAATCTACAAGACCACGTCTGTTCTTAACGTCTCTCAAGAAAGGTTCTACAGCAGCTCTAAATTGTGCTCTAGTGAATGCGTCATTGAATTCAAAGAGTTGTGCTTTAGCGGCTGTTGCGATTGCTTTCTCTAGGACTATGAACAATCTTCTTACATTGATTCTATCGAATGCAGAAGGTGTTGATAACATTGTTTTGTCACCAAATAGGACTGTTCCTTGGCCTGGGAATGTAACGATTGGGTTAACCCTTGCACTGTATAAGTCGTCTCTAGACGCTTGTGAAGGATTAAATGCAAGTTTAGTTACACCTAAGTATTGACCTCTTGAGAAACCAGCAGGTGAGAACCATGGGTCTCTTAGTAAGTCACTTCTTGCCATTAGACCTGCAGTATGTCCATTGCCTGGAATCCAACAGTATTTGTCGTTATATCTTTCGTAAACGTATAACCAACCACTATCCATAACTGAATAAGAAGAACTTGTTGCAGTGTTAGCGGAAGCGATAACGTTTGCGGATTGTGTTGATTCGGAAGTAACTCCAACTACGTCACTCTTTCTTGGTGATACGATTGCCATACAATCTTTTCTATTTTCACAAAGAAGAATCGCTTGATTTGTTAAAGTTGTCCAATCATTTAAAATTTCTTGGTCTACCCCTGAACCGTTATCAGTTCTTGAAGAACCTACGATTAGGAATGAAATATCTACAGTTTCTGAATCAGCAAAGTGTGTGTTCCATGCACCGTATTTCTCAGCGGCGGTTGGCATTCTACCATTGTCACCACCTGATAGTGAATCATTTACTGGTAAATCGATTGCACCGAATGGGTCTGAAACAGCTTGTGCTAATGTTCTGTGTTCACTAGAAGTATCGTGTGTACCTGTTACTGGTGAAGCGTCATCTCCAACGGAGTGTCCTGACCACCATACGTACTCTGATTGTCTTTCTATTACGTCTCTGTAGTAATTTGATGCACCTTGAGCGTCTTTAGCGTCACTTGCAAGTGATACGAATGGGAATACCTCTAGAACTTCGTTTTGAGTTCCAGTCCATACACCGTCTTCGTCACTGACTACTACGTGACATTCGTCATTGGCTGCACCGACAGCGGCTGCAGATGCGGAAGTGCCTGGGGCTTTATCAAAGAAAGAATGGAACTCCCAAAATCTGTTAATGTTGACTGCTGTACTTGAACCGTCAACTGCTGTAGTTAATCCTGTGTTTGCAGGTTGGTTAATTGCTTCAATGGTTAATTCTGTACCTGAAGCAGCTGTAATCCTGTATTCTTGAGCATGATTATCAAATGTGATAATATCTCTTACCTTGAATAGAGTAGTTGCGTTTGCAACACCTGTTATGGTTAAAGCTCCAACTGCGTTATTTCCTGTAGTTGCTCCTGCGTTATCTTCAAAATAAGCGTTTGCGGTTGAGCATACAGATACTTTTAATGAGTTACCTAGAACTCCTGCGTGACGGGCTACCCACCTTCCAGCTGTACCTGATAAGGCACCACTTCGGTAAGATTGAACATATTCGTCACTATTTTTTAATAGTGTTGTTGCATGTCCAGCTGAATTCGCACTAAACAATCCTGTAGAGTTAATTCTAACTACTCTTAAAGAAGAACCATATCTTAAAAATCCTTCAGCTGAATAGTAGTCCTCTGCAGCTCCGTTGGTGTTAGCAGGTTCATGAAAGTTCTCTACTAATCCTTTTTGGTCTGAAATTGTTACTACTTCATCAACAGGGCCCCATTGGAATGTTCCTGCGAAAGCACCAGTTGTACTGGATACTGCAGGCACAACATTTGTAAGGTCAATCTCTTTAACCTGTACGCCTGGTGATACTTGAAATGCCATACTTTTTCTCCTGTTAATGTCAAAAGTTGTTTACTGTTTTATTTATAACTTTATATTCTCTAAGGGGTCGTTAAACCATCTATCTCCATTATTATCTACAAACGACTCTTCTTCTACTGTTCTGTCTCCAAAAATCCCTGCAGGCAACATATCTTCTTCGATAAGTTTCTGTTGTTCTGAATATAACAACTCTTTGACTTGATAATTTGTTAAATGATAGAAGTAATCTGTGGTTACAAACCATGAAAATAATACACATGTCATTACCATATCATCATGATAACCTCTATCGGCTTCAAAGCTTCTACCCTTATTTACAAAAGTCATGAGCTCAGTGATAGTCCATCTGTCCAATAATTGCAATCTATCTTCTTCTAATAGTTCTTTTAGGGTAGAACAACCAATTCTTTTGATTTTTCTAGACATTGTTACACCAATATCTTCTGCTTTCAGTTGTCCTTGTACAAAAACATTAGGATATTCTAAATCATAATGTAATTGTGACGCAACAATACTTCCTTCATTGTTGTTTTCTATGATAACAGTTGCGTCATTATATGCTTTACCGTACTTCGCAATCAAATCAGGAAACAATAATGGCGATATTAAAGAGTTTCTAAATGTCGCAACTTGTTTGAATGGTTTAGAAGATACGTCAAAGATACTAAACGTTGAGAAGTCAATCCCCCTTCCCTTCGCAACATCACAACACATAACATATTGGTGACCTTCTACAGGTTTTTGATACATGTAAAATTCTTCTTTTGACCATTCAGGGTCATATGCTTTCAACCCAAGTAACGTATTCGAGTTAATGAGAGTGTTACCAGTTCCCAAAAACGAGTTTCCGTACTCTTGTTCAAACTGTGCTTCTGAGGTGTTTGCAATTGTTTGTTCTTTCCATGCTTCGTCTCTGCCTGGCACGTCATACCAGTTGATTGTGAAGTCTTTGTATTCTGATTGTCCATGTACTGCACTTTCATATATTTTATGAAACATATTACCTACACCGTTTGCAGTGGAAGTAATAATAACCTTTGAATCTTTACCTGATGTAATAACGGGATATGTTGCAGTATAGAATGTTTCTGCATCGTCTACGAATGCAAACTCATCAAGATACAACATATTGATTGAGAGTCCACGGATACTACTACTGGAAGTTGCAGCTGCAACAACCTTACTATCATTACCAAACTCAATATTACCTTTGTTTAGAATTTTTACGCCTGGCTGTAAAAAGAATGGAACAGACTCTAACATAGTTACGATACGTGCTATCATTTCTCTCGCAATAGCACCTTTGTTTGCAAGTACAGCAACAGTTACTTCGGGGTGAAATAATAAGAACCACAATAGATATGCACAAGAAGTGATTGATTTACCACTCTGTCTACTCGCAAGAACGACACTGAATCGATTATTATCGTAGTGTTGAATTAGTTTATCTTGATATCCACGAAGTTTAAATGGAACCATACCTTCGTCAAGAGAAATAATTTGCGTATAATTTTCAATAAAATGACAAGGGTCTTTGGAACACTTCATGTATTCCGCTAACTCTGCTTCTGTATATTTGGTTTCTATACCAACACGTTTAATCTGCGTGTTGCCTAGATAACCTTCATTCTTCGCTTGTACCATTGTTTTTCTTTAGGAACTTTTGTAGTTCACTGGTTGACCCTACGTATAAATGATTATGTTGGTCTCTGATTTTGACATCGTCTTGTTCTAGTTTTTTCATTTTACTTTGTAGGTCTATAAGTTTTTCTGCAGTCTCACCTACAGTCTTAATTAACTGTCCTGCGACCTCGTAGGCACGTGGGTGTTCTGTTTCTTTAGATAGGTCTAGGATACCGTCAATTGCGTCTTGGCCTCGTTCTATGAGGTCATAGAGGTGTTCTCTCGCATACTTATAGTCAGTTTCTATGTTCTGCTGTTTATCAGGTCGAATCATAGGAACCGCTTTGGTTTCTTTTTTTAAAGAGGTGTTAATGTCGAGCAAGTCGTTTAACTTTTCGTCTACTTTTTTTGTCATAATTATGCATCGTCTATTAGGTTGTCTGCGTAGGTATTATCTGTTCCATCGTCATAGAATGAAACAGTTTCCGCTACTACAAACGTATCATTAGTATCTACTGAACCAACAAATTTCAATCTTGTATTTGCGTCAATAGTAACATTTGCACTTACCACCACACTTAGTCTGTCATTTGCAATACTACTTATGGTTGGATTAGTTGTTAAGTTTGTTCCAAACACCTCGTCTCCTACACTTATATCAGCGTCTAGTGCTGTTCCAAATGCAATTGTTGAAGAGTCTGATACTGCTGTATTGGTTCTATTCTCAAATGCAGGTTCATAACTTTTAACTTCTTTTACAAGACCTGCGTTAGTGATTTCAGAAGTCGTGAATCCTGAATTACCGTCACCGATATAATCTCTTTCGATAACGTTTTTGATAATCTTACCTTGATAAACAGGGCCAAAGAAATATAATTGCATTTGAAATTCTAAATCATATGTAATTACACGTCTTTCATCAAAACCACCCTGATAAGTATCTTCAAATGATACTGAATTTAAAATGACAGGAACGTCTCTATTATCAGACATATCGTCTATCATCTTCATGGTGACTGTATAATCAGGTTGGAAATATGGTAATATCTGTTCAACTATCTGTAATGCGTCATTCATTTTGTTTGCCATTACAGACAATGTAAAGTTTAAGTTATATGGTGCTGGTGCGTATTGAAACTTACGATTAACTTTATCTGTCTCTTGAGTAGTTTTAGTATTTCTGAATAGTTTGTTTTGTTGTCTAGATTGGTCGTATTCAAAACCTGTAAGTTCAAATGCGATTCTAGGTAATGAAATAGCAGTTCTGTTTCCGTCATTCAGACCTGATTCGTTTTGAAGTCTTGCAAGAAACTTTGCTTTTGGGCCATAACTTATAGGAACCTTTCTTATATTCAAAACAGTTCCGTCTGTTTTTATATCAGCAACGTCAATGTTATTGAACAAAGTTCCAAATATCGAAACTGCTCGTTTGATTGTTTCGTTGTAAAAACGTGTTCCAAACATTATGTAACCTCACCAAATGGATTCGTTTCTGAGAAGTCTAGATAGTTATCTGCCTTACCTTCAAAGTCTAAGTTCTGAGCATTTCCGTCTTGAGACATTGTTGTAACGTCTGTTATACTTGCAATAGTTCTTGAAGTACCCGAAGACGCACCAACAATAGTATCACCAACTCTAAATGTGGTAGTTACGTGTATTACTTCTAATTGGCCAGGTGCTACGTCTGCACTATATCCAACAACCTCACCTACAACAGTTCCATTTAATGTTACATTCTCACCAATAGTATATGGACTTGGTGGTGTTCCGTCAGCAGTCATTCTCAAGTCAACTCTGTATGCTTGTTCTGCCTCAACAAAGTCTGCGTCTGTACCAGTATCAAAGTCTTCACCTGCGTATTCAAATAGTTCTGCCTGCAGTTTAAATACAAACAGTTTACCTACTTGATAGAATGGTTGTTCGTGTTCTACAAATTTGATTTCAAATAATGAACCTGATAAAGGAAGATAAATTAAATCTCCTTCGTTAGGTCTAAGTCCAGTTGCTAAATTTTGGTCTGTGGAGACAAACCTTTCCCAACTTCTTACCGATAAAACGAATGTTGCTTGGTCACGTATCTCTACACCAAATTTAGACATGAGGTCGCCTTCGCCCTCAAATCCTTCGGCGTTTTCAATATACATTTCTACTGAGTATGCGTCACCAAATGTTGACTGCACGTCTTCGTCAAAAATAGTATCTGTTTCAACTATCTGTCTTGGTAAGTAGAATGTTTCTTGTCCATACATTCTAAGCGATTCAACAACTAAATCTTCGTATAGATGTTGTTCACTTTGAACTGCATGGTTAAAGAATACGTTAGTTGGCATTTATTACCCCATCATATCTAACACAGGCATTTCGTAATTCAGTCTTGATTCTTCCTCTAACCTTGTTTTTTCTTCTAGTGCTTCTGACTTTATGTTATCAGGTTCAAGTACCACTCCGCCTGGCAGTGCGATACCACCAAACTTAGATAAGTTCTGTCCCCATTGATACTTGACTAAAGCAGTCGCATATCTTTTCAACCACATATCATTGTATATGTCTGTAAAATCATTTGGGTCTATCTTTCTATAACATTCAATGATAATGTATTCACCAGCGTTGATTTGGTCAGCGTCCATATCAAGATACAATCTATTCATGTGAGTGTTGTATCTGATAGGTGTTTGACCTACTAGGATTTGGTCTAACATACTGATATGCTGTTGAACCATTTCATAGTATAGAATACTAGTGTTTGTTAAATCGTATATGTCGTTAAGTCTTAATTGATATCTGATATCAAACATATTAAGATTGTGTTTGTCTGCAAATGGAAATATGTTTAAAACAGATAATATAAACTCAGGTAAAACAATATAGTTTTGTTGTTGTTTGTATTGTTGGTCTGTTTTTGCGTGAGTACCAGCTGCGTTTTCTGTAAATGTTTCGTCTGATTTCAGTCCAGTGATATCGTCAGCACTTATTTGGTGTTTTAGATAAGTCTTGATACTACCGTCATAGTGATATTCACGAAAGTATTGAAGCGCTTCATCTACTCTGTCGTCCAGTTGGTCTTCATCAATATTGATTTCAATAACTGGCGCACCAAGAGCTCTCTTGATATATTGTTTGAATGTTGCTTTTGAGTTCGGTTCTGCCATAGTAGTAAATTCCCTTATTACTACTATTTATAACAATTATTCTTGGAAGTAAGTCTTTTGTTGAAGTCTATCTATTTTACTGTCAATTCTATCCAAAGTATCCATTAATCTTTCTAATTCTTTGGATAATTGTTCACGTGTTACGTAGTCTTTAGCAACTTCTTCACGTGTCTTATTGACAAGAATATCTAGTCTTTTTTGTTCTGATAGTAGGTTACGGATTAAGAATCCTAATGGTGCTAGAACAAAGGTTAGAACTATGTTCCATAGTAAGTGAGCGTCAAAGGATATAAGGTTTTCTTCCATACGTTTATTTATGAAATTAACGTATCGGATTACCCCTTTCATCTAATTCAAATGAAAATTCGTCAGCATTATATTCGTCAGAAGAAAAGTCGTGACCAAAGTTTCCACCACCTTCACCGTTGGTCAACATATCGTTCATTTCCATGTTAAAGGATATACTGTATCTTTCTTTATCAGTATAGTTAGGTTCAACCATATGCATTAGACCACTAGGAAATAAATGACAATCTCCTGTTCTAGGACTAACTGCATAATTAGTCCTGACTCTTTGGTGGTGCGGAAAGTTATGAACTACTTTAGCGTCTTTATCTATTGCTTCAAAATTTCCTTCGTCACCGTCTGCTTGTAGATATAAAACTCCTGAATACCAACAACCATTGTGCATATGAGGTCTGTTCCAAGAACCTTTTTCATTTACATTTGCCCATGAGTTACCTGCTTGCATTGAGATACCATGAGAATTATGAATACCATGAAAAGGTAAAACTTCGTCTTTGAAAAATCTACTAATCCGATTCATACATTTTTGAAAAATAGGACTACTCTCACAACCGTCTTTAGATTGCCAACCTGAAATATGTTTCTGTTCAGGATTAGGTGAATTAGATACGAATCTACCTACAGGGTCACGTTTACGCATTGCTTTAACTTCTTCTATCAACATATTGTTATATTCCAAATCATACCCTTGACTCTCGTCAAGATTTGGGTTTAACATATTTCTACTAAAAAAGTAGGTTGGAAATAATAATCTAACTGACATCTTCTCCGTATCTCCCTCGGTCACGATTACCGTCACCGTTTAATTCAGTCATGTCTTGTTGTTTATGTTTATAGTCAGTTATTCCACTAACTCCTTTTTTCAAAGGCACTTTTTTCAACTTCATATAATGACTTGACCAACCACGACCAACAATTACATCGCTACCATAAACTCTTTGAATACACTCTTGTTTCAAAATATCATTTTCAATTATAGTATTTGTTACTAAACATTCTATTGGGTCACCCACTCTAATTGATTTATCATATGTGACTCTTAAATCTGTAATCGGACAAAACTTTTGTGTAAAAAATAAACTATACAATCCCAAAGTGTAATCCGCAATAGAGGCTCTAAATGGGCCACCAACATACTTATGGGGTTTTGGGGTGACTGAATGCCACCAACGTGTTTCCCATACAGTTGATAATGTATTATGACCTTGTTCGCCTGGCAAAACTTTCCAACCACAATATGTATCTTCGTCTGTCCAGTTCAAAGAATTCCAAACATAAAAAGCAGGGACTTCATCTATGCTTTCAATTGACTTAGATAAATCATATCCTTCAAATTTCCAGTCTTCGTTTCTATGACCTGCGTGTCTGTTGTTCTCGAACTCTGTATATCCTTCGTATTTCACTTTTTCATTTCTCCTGTTTTTGGGTCAAAGGGACATTCATCAGGTGGTGCGTCCTTAAAGTTTTTTGCTTTAGTTGTCCACATATACTTTCTATAAAATCCGCCAGGGATTTGATTATCAGGTGTTTCAGCGTCACCTTCCACTCGACATAATTCCGTAATTGGCGGTCTGTTATAAGAACTGGTTATATGTGAAGATTCATCTATATAGGCACTCCCGTCCAAGTTAATATAAGACGCAGTCCACTGTTCTCTTCTATATGGAACTATCTGTAAAACTGGTGTTCCTTTAGGTATAACAAAAGACTTGTCATGTAATGGATACACAATAACCTGTGTACTATCTGTTAAGGTATTGAACATATCGGTATCCATTGTTCCTTGCCATGTTCTAAAATATTTGTTTTGATGTAAAAATGGGTCAAGATATAAACAAGAATAGCCAGGCGGTGTTACGGCAGCCCATGGTACTTTAAATTTAAATGCGTCATAAGGAGTTTCAGTTGAACCGTCTCCTTTTAAGAATGAAAAATTATCTTCCATTAGTTGGTGTTTACTATGTGATGGCGAAACATAAGAATTTTCATAATTTTCACCGTCAGGCAGAGCCCAAGTATCCCAACCACCATAAGCTGTATCATCTTCACGATATATGCAATGTATATCCCTATTGGTTGCGATATAATAGCCTGTTGATAACCAATCGTGCATTGCAGGACAAGCTCTTAATGATATTGAAACTTGCCCTTTATCAACTGTATGTACCTTTGATTTTTTCCACCAATCAGGTTGCATTTTACTTGCAGGTACAGGTCGAAATAATTCAAATGCTGTATTATTGTATGTTTTGAACTCTATGGTCGGCATATCTTTGATATCTTAGTTGCCTTGGTGCAACTTCTCTTCTTTCTTCTTCTTTTGGTAATAATCTTATTTCTGAACCACGCAATACGCATGAACGTCTATCTACATATCTTGCAGAAGGTTTTGGTGCTTCTGCACCGTGAGGTATTCTTCCGTCAAATAGTAATAATCTATTTGGTTTAAATTCTATTCTTCCTATTTCATGTTTGTCCATATCTTCTGCGACACCGCTACCAATATTCTCATTGTATACTCTCAAATCACCACCCCAGTTAGGATTCCAAAATTGATTTAGATAATACAAAAAAGATAGATTCCAGTCACAATCAGGCGCACAATCATTATGGCATGTACCGTCTAATCCTTGAGTCTGTGAATTTAAACCCATGTAATCAAAAGTAACCCAACGAAAACCAAAGTCATTCATTACCCTAGTATTAAAATATCTAGCAAAATAAGTATCCGATTTGTTTATTTGATTTCCTTGACACCATTCTCGTTCATCTAAATTATCCCTAAAAAATGTGCCACCCCAAAACGAATGGTGCGGTAATCCCGTTTTACTATCAGAAGAAACTTGATTAGTTTTAGACCAAAGATTACTTCTAACTAATGACATATCCCAATGTCGGTGTAACTCTTTTGAAAGATAATTATCAACGACATGAAAAGTATCCCCTAGAGGATAATTCTCTTTCGTTAGTTTGAAAGGTTTGTCATGGAAAACAACGTTCATTAACTTATAGAATCAGGTGACGCATTGTCAGGCAAGACATGTACATATTCTTCAAAAGGTTTTAAATGGTCTTCTCTTGTTGCATTTATTTCTTCTTGCGTTTGAAAACACACTGTCCAAATTGCATCTGCGAACTCTAAGACTCTTCTTGCTTCCGACCTGAATGGGTGATTAGAACCTTCACGTCCAGCATAAACACATTCATTTAAATGTTCAAATCTATAATTATTTGCACATTCGTTAATACGGTCTCTTGTAACATTTTCAATATCTGACATAAATTGATTATTTAAACACATGCCATTTGGCGGTTCTGATTGGTTGATAAAATCTTCAATAGCGTCTCTTTCACTATCTTCAAGAACAGATTTTTCTTGTTCATTAAAAGGAAGGTCATCGTTGTAATTAACAATTTTATATTCACCGTCTTGCATGTCGTATACAATAACGTCATATTCAAAACCTAAATTTGGTTTCTCGACATTTTTATATTCGTATCTCAAACCGTTTGGTTTGATAATGTGAAGATTGTTGTCTTCTGTATAGATTAATTGATTCATAATATATTACCTCTACTTTATTTATTGAGCATATTTTTATACTTTCTATATAAGTCTAATTGTGATATGTCACTACAGTCCATATCTTTTACCCATGGGCCACCTCTTGTGTAATGTACCGCATGGTATCGTTTATTTTCATCTGACATGCCTTCTGTAAAGACATATTTGTCAGGGATTCTATCAATCTTATCAGTCCATTCAAACTGGTGTAAGTATTGACCACTCGCAGTATTCACAACTTCGGGTGTTAATTTTTTACAGTCTTCGTGAGCATTATTAAACACCATAAAACTAGACCATAACTTTTTAGGATACATAACATTCTTTTCACCACCCATTTTAGTCGTAGACATTTTTTCTAGTTCGTATTCATATTGAACACATGCTACTGCATTGTCGGGGTGTAGAAAATAAAACATTTCCCAAAAGGGTTTTTGCCATACAAAATCATTGTCTATGAATATACTAAACCCTTCATAATTTTCTAAGTATGGAACTAAAAATCTACTGTAAGTAAATTCTGTCGATTGATTTGCGTACTCCCTAGTATATTCGGGAATCTTTGATACGTCAAGTAGTTTTATCTCAGGTTCAAATCTACAATTTTCCTCTCTTACATTTCTTTCGCATGAATCTTTAATAGATTTTATTTGTACGTCTGTTATGTCTTCATGGCGTGAATCATATCCAAGATATATGTTTAAAGGTTTCCCGTTAAATTTTTCTGATACCTTTTTAGAAAAATCTCTTACCTTTTCTCTCCATTGCCTATCAGGTTCTGATTTTCCATTGTTCCATTCACCTGAACACTGTACTTCAATTGAAGTGTAATTATAGGATACATGTAATTGTGTTGGTCTCATATTATCAAACTGTGGTGTAGTAAAACATTTCAACCACTCATCAATACTTAAAGGTTCTATCCAATCAAAGGCATTATATGCGTCCCAAACAATACAAGTCATATCTTCATTATCTGTCATACCGAATACACCTTGTCGTACTGAGCCTGGGTGTATGTGTGGATTGTATTCCACTTTATCTCTTCTACCACTTCTTTGTAATACAATAGTTATTGGTTGGTTCAAACCATTTTTTTGAATGTCATGTAGTAACCAATGACCTTTACTTCCATGATAAAAACTTGAACCAATATCGTCTCTTTCGTGTTGATTCCCACCAATAACTTTTTCTGTCGCAGTGTTTACTCTTTTCATACTAGCACCGAAAGTATAAAAATTAGGAATATGTTTCAAGTAACTAGACGCTTGATAATCTAATCCAAAATTTTGTAAAGGTATGAAGTCACTTTTTTTGATATCACCCCACGTCACTAATTTTACATTAGGAACATATACATTCTCTACAAGATACTTTACAACTTGATACGCATCTGACTCTGTGTCGATTGAACCGTCTTCATTTACAGGAATGTTACCTATGTGGTGCCCACTTTTGTAAAAGATTTGGCCACGGGCGTTTTCTTGCGTCCAGTCTAAACGGTATGGAATAAAATCAATTAAATGGTCAATTTCTGTCATAATAAAAATCTCACTTATGTGAGTATATTTAGTGTGTTACGAAATAGGTGTTGCAGGCCATTGTTGTTGTAACACTCCGTCCCAACGTTCAACAGGATTCTGATACGGTTGTTGGTAAGGATAAGGGTTCTGATAGTTCTGTTGGAACGGGTATGGGTTCTGATAGCTCTGCTGGAACGGATACGGGTTCTGATAGTTCTGTTGGTATGGATACGGATTTTGATAGTTCTGCTGGAACGGATATGTTGCCTGTGCGTTTGCAGGATACGGATATCTTCCCTGTGCCTGATAAGTGAACGGATAAGGCCCACTTGCGTTAGCAGGATATCTACCACGTGCATTGTTTTGATATGTGCCTGGCTGTTGTCCTATTGCAGGATATCTTCCTCTTGCGTTATTCTGATATGTGCCTGGCTGACGTGCGTTAGCAGGGTATCTTCCTCTAGCATTTCTAGTAGCAGGATACGTTGCGTTAGCAGGATATCTTCCCCTTGCATTATTCTGATAAGTAAAAGGTTGTATAAATGGAAAAGTACCACGTGCATTTCCTATTGCATTACCAGTAAATGGAAGCTGACCTTGAGCAGGCGGGCCACCTTTATAAAGTATAAATGGAAATGGGCTTCTTCCACTAACTGCATACGCATAGGTAAACGGATATCTTCCAATTGCATTTCTATTTGCGTTAGCAGGATACGTAAACGGATACCTCGCTTGATAGGTAAACGGGGCATTATAGTTTTGTATAAACGGATATCTTGCCTGATACGTAAATGGTGACTGCGAGTTAGCAGGGTATGTAAATGGATACCTTGCTTGATAATTGAATGACGTTTGACTATTCGCAGGATACGTAAATGGATACCTTGCCTGATAAGTGAACGGATAAGTTCCAGTTGCGTTAGCAGGATATGGATATCTTCCTTGCGCTTGATAAGTGTTTGGTTGTCGTCCTATTGCAGGTCTTTGTGCTTGAAGTCTACCAATAGCAGGTCTTTGTGCCTGTAATTGACCAGTAGCAGGTCTCCTTGCAGGTGTTGTTCCTGTTGCAGGTCTTTGTGCTTGAAGTCTACCAGTTGCAGGTCTTGTTGCAGGTTGTTGTGTCGCTTCCTGACCACTAGCGTTATTCCACCCATCAGGAGTCTTTATATAAATTTGTTCGACAGCACGCCACCCATCAGGAGTTTTTACCCATGCTCCTTGGGTTGCGTTCCAACCTGTAGGTGTTTTAACCTTTTGCGAACCTGACGCCATATTATATTATCCTGTTACCCTAACTATTAAGAGTATAAAATCCATAAGTCACCAACTTGACCGTCTCCACCGCCTGGAGCAGAGGTTGATTGGTATATGTTCCTCACAACTTGACCACTGTTGTTTGCGTAGTCGGTATGTATCTGATTGAAGGTTACGTCACTATTTGTAGCAACTGCTTGTCCGATTGAAACTGCAGTTCCTGATACAGAAACACCTGTTCCTGCAGTCAAGGTTGTTATGTTTGCACTTCCGTTAAAAGATACTCCGTTGATTGTTCTTGCAGTTTCTAATACAGTCGCTGTAGCGGCGTTACCAGTTGTATCTTGGTTACCTGCAGTGTTTACGCCTGGCAAGTTTATATTTGCAGTACCGTCAAATGAAACACCACCGATATTTCTTGCAGTTTCTAATGCAGTCGCTGTAGCGGCATTTCCTGTCGCACTTCCAGCACTACCACTAACGTTACCAGTTACGTTACCTGTTACATTTCCTTCTAAGTTTGCTACAAGTGTTCCTGTAGTAACTGTTAAATCACCTGTACTTGCACCTGTAAATGAACCTGTACCTACTAAGAATTTGTCTGCACTTTCGTCCCAACCGATAAATGCGTTATCAGAACTTCCTCTTTCAAGAACAATACCCATGTCATTTGCTGGGGTTCCTGTTGTTCCTGTTCCTAACTCAATCAGTCTATCTGCTATTGTTGAGTTTGTAGTATCTAAAGTTGTAGTTGTTCCATTTACATCTAGGTTACCTGTAATAGTTACATTACCTGTTGCAGCTACGTCTGCAAATGTAACATTACTTCCAGTTGAAACTGCCTGTCCAATAGCAATCTCACCACTAGATACAGTTACACCAGTTCCACCTGAGATATGTGCTCTCACTTCTGATGCACTTGGGCCAGTATATGTAATTACACCTGTACCGTTATCGTATGCAAGTGAACCGTCTCCACCCGCATCTGTTACTGAAACTTTTCCTCTGATAGTTGCGTCTGTTATTGAAAGGTCTATTGCACCGTCACCAGCATCGTCATATGATGCAGTTATATTTGTATGTGAACCGTTAGTTACTAATTGACCACCAACGATATCTTCGATTTCTTCTTGTGTTTTACCCGAAGACGCAATTGTTAAAGTATTAGCTGCATCGTCATATGTCAATGACATGTTTGTACCAGCAGTCAATAATGCGTTTACTCTATCGTCTATTCTTTCGTTGGTAAGGAATAAATTTGTTGAACCTTCTGTAATGTTATCAGAAGTACCAGCGAGACCACCTAGTGTAGTAGAGAAGTCTAAAGTACCGTCACTGTCTTCGTATGTAACTGAAATACCACTTTCAGTATTTCCTGTTACCATTGCACCAACGATATCTTGAATTCTTTCTGCGTTTACTGTCACATCGCCAGAAGATACAGTAAAGTCTGTTGCATCAAAACTTGCAACACCTTTATTACTATCTGTTGCATCTTCTGCTGAAACTGTAATTGTGCCCGAACTTTCTGCTACATCAATACCTTCTCCTGCAGAAAAAGTAATTGTGCCTCCAAGTGCAGTATCGGTTGAATTACTTCCGTCTGTAACTGTGATTGTTGAGTTAGCAAGTTTTGCATTAGCAATAGAACCTGCAAGTTTATCGTTTGCAATAGAACCTGCCAACATGGCATTTGTAATACCACTTGCTTTTACTCTTAAGGTATCTGAATCTGTTTCTATAGAACTATCGTCTACTTGAACTGCAAGTGAAATATCACCCGAAGTTCCACCGCCTGTTAGACCATCACCAGCAGTTACGCCCGTGATATCCCCGACTTGTCCGTTGATTGTTAATGTGCCTGCACTATCATCATATGAGGTAGAAATACCTGTTCCTGCAACGATTAATGCGTTGACTCTATCGTCAACCTTTTCGTTAAAATCACTTCCTAGTGCGGCTGATTGTATAAGACCTGAGCTGTTGATAACCTCGGTTACCCCGATACTCAGTCCGTTTTTTACATGAAAATTCTTTGCAGCCACGCTGTTCGCCTCCGTTTACTGTTCACTATCCCAGTTCACAGCATTATTAAAAATGTCTACTGTTATTTATAACTAAACGGAGTTTAGGATTAAGATTCTACTAATTGTCTGTCAAATTTAAAGACTGTTGAACTTGTAGAGGCAGGAGTTATAAGTAATCTTGCGTTTGCACCACTAATATCAGCTGCAAATGTTGCTAAATCACTACCTGATTTGAGAATACCATATTCAAGAATATCTGCAGTCGAACCGTCATGAGAGATAACAATTTCTGTAGAATGGTAATCTGAACCTTGAGTTACAGAAACAATATATCTTGCAGTCGTGAAAGACGCATGTGCAAAAGTATCCAGTGCAACTTGAGTTGTTGCAGTTGTGGTTGTAGAACCTGATTTTCTTCTTGAGGAAACTAATTCTTTACTTACAACAATATCGTCATTAGCACTATCATAATAGATGTGTCTAGAAATTTCTGCAAGTTTGAATGCTAATGACCTAGGCATTATTCTCCTCTCTTAGTTACGTCCCAATAGAACGTAGTATTAGTGTTAGCAGGTGTTACCAATAGATTAGTATTTCCTGAACTAACTGAGGTATTTAGAGAGAATAGAACACTTGATGTCACTACATCACCATATTGTGAGAAGAATGCATCAGTTCCGTCTGTACCCACGACTACCTCGGCGGCGTGAGTACCACTTGAGTGAACTGCGAGTAGTGAATATTTCAATCCTTCGTATGCAACTGATTGTGAATCAAGAGTCTGTTCAGAAGTTGTAGTTGTTGTTAGTTCACCGTCTTTGGTAGCAGGAAGTCTTGAGTATGTTAAAAAGAAAGTTGTATTGGTATTAGCGGGTGTCGCTCTCAATAACTGATTACCACTTGACATTGTTGTAGATAAACTATACAAAAATGAACCTGTAGTTGTTACGTCACCGTATTGTGAAAAGAATGCGTTACTACCGTCATTACCCATTACCACTTCACATGAATGTGAACCTGTTGAATGAACTGCAGTTAATGATACCTTAGTTGCTTTCGCACCAGCAGACGCAACCGATAAAATAGTTTGGTCTGCGTTAGTAGTTGTCAGTGCTGAACTAGAAGTTTCTAATGCGACTGGATTCTTAGGTGTTTTAATACATACTACGTCACCACTTTCTCCATTTGCTTGAAGAGTGATAACTGAGGAACTTGTTGTTGCGTAGTCAACACCACCGTCTTGTAGTAATACACCATTTAGATATACTGCTTCTTTACCAATTTCATATGACAATGCTTGCCCATCATCGTCATTTCCTGATATGGTAGTTGTAGTTCCCGATAGAGTAAAGGTAAAAGTATTTCCAGTTCCATAACTTCCACCACCGCTTTGGTCTGCCCACGACAAAGTCCCCGAACCATCGGTGACTATTACTTGGTCAGATGTGCCGTCAGAAGTGGGGAATGTGATTGCGTCATTAATAGTGAATGATGCAGGATTAGACCCTACTTCTACAATGGCAGCTGAACCGTCATTCTTCTCAGTGTAAAACCTACCGTGGTAGGTATTTACCGCCAACTCACCTACAGTGATATCTGAGGTAGTTGGAACAGCGTTCTGAGTCGATGACTTCTTGAACGTTATGACTGTTGCCATGTATTACCCTATTCTAATAATTAAAATGTCCCACCGTCTATTGCGGTAATAGTTACAGCACCACTTGATACAGTAAAATTATCACTTGAGAATGATGCGATACCTTTATTTGAAGTTGTTGCGTCTTCACCAGCAATTGTTATACTACCAGCACCATTAGTTACGTCAATACCTTCACCTGCAGTGATTGTTCCTAATTGCATATCTCCATTTGAAGTATGTCCCATTAGAATCTGACCATTAGTTGGTGCAGAGCCATCATATGATGTGATTGAACTTGATAATGCTAAACTAGTGCCTGATATTGCACCTGAGAATGTACCTGTAGTTGCTGTGATTCCACCTGTTGAAGTAATTGAAGTTGCTTCAACTCCACCAAATGCAACATTACCTAATGAACCTGAAAATACTGAACTGGTGTCTGTTGCATCTGCAATAAACTTAAATTTAGCATCTGAATCGTCCATACCAAAGAAACCAATCTTAGCACCACCTGAGTTGTACTTAAATTTGATACCTCTGTCTAGGTTGTCGTCTGAACTATCATCACCAATTTCAAAAACTGGGTCAGCTACTGATGTAGTTGTTGAGTTTACAGTTGTAGTCGTTCCGTTAACTGTTAAGTTTCCTGATACAACAACATTACCACTTGCAGTCATTGTAGATGCAGTGATGTCATCTGAGTTTAAGACACCTGAAACTGTTAAGTCATTTGTGACCGTTAAATCGTTTCCGATTGTTACGTCATTTGGTAAACCTACTGTAATTGTTTGTCCACTTGCGGAAGTTTCTACTTCGTTTGATGTACCAGCGATTGTTAGTGATTGTGAATCAAGGTCTACTGCACCTGTTCCTGAATCACCTGCAACGTCTAAATCTTGAGCAGTTATGTTTGAATCAACATAGTCCTTAACAGCAGCCGCTGTTGGGAACCCTGTATCTACATCATTACTTCCAATACCTTCGGATTCTGTAATGATAACTGCGTCTGCAATTTTAGCAAGTGTGACTGCGTCATTTGAGATAGTAATAACACCAGTGTCCGCCATAGTAGCGTCACCTGACATTACGTTATCTATCCACTTAGATGTTCCTGTATCATACAGTAACATTGCACCGTCAGCTGCTGAAGTGATATTGGTGTCTGTTGCACCGTCAATTGTTGATGTTACAGTCCTAAAACTAAGATTACCTGAACCATCGGTTTCAATTACCTGATTCGCAGAACCGTCTGCATCAGGCAATGTGAAAGTTACATTTGAACCAACCGCATTTGGTGATTTCAAAGCAACGTAGTTTGTACCGTTGTCAGAATCTTCTCTAAGTTGAATCTCCGCACCAGCAGTTGCACCATTACCAACGATTAAATTAGCAGGTGTAGGTGTAGAACCCTTTATGATATCAGTAAAATATTTACCACCAATTTCATGTATAACTGGGTTTGAACTTGAATCTACAGATTCAATGAACAACTTTGAGGACGCACCGTCATTAGAACGGTCTTGTACATACGCCAATTCCGCTTCTGATAAATCCGATACTGTAGGGCTAGAAACACCAGTCGTTCTTTTAATTTGAATTACTGTTGCCATTTAAATTTTTCCTCGTATAATTCTGTTATTAATCCCACATGGGTATATCCATAATGAACCTATCCACTCACAATGTGGGTCGGAACTCACTGGTTGTTCCCTTGATATGTGTCTTATACTATTTATACGATTAGAAAGTGCCACCGTCAATGACTGTGGTAGTTTTCCACTTATCTGTAGATTGGTCGTACTGTAGAAGACCTTTATCAGTTTCTGAAGCTTCCACGTCTTGTAGTTCCTGAATAGATTTTGCTGATAGATTAACGTCTGTAACTCCAACTTTTAAAGTTTGTACCTTGATGTTTCCTGTTCCTCTAAGTTTTCCTTTAATTGCCATGTTTACCTCGTTACGCCTGGCGTTACTGTTGCTTGTCCTTCAACAACACGACTTATTGAACCACTTCCGTCTGTTATCAATAAATCATATACATATCTTCCTGCTTCTAAAGCAGTTGTAACAGTATCGGTCAATGACATAGTGACTGTACCACCAACTCCATTATGTGAACACGTAAAAGTAGCAGACGCACTTGAAGAACCATATGTTTTTCTTAATTGGGCAGTCGCAGTAAATCCAGTAAGATTTAAGACATCACCTGCCGTATCTGTTAAGTCAACTTGTATAGCAAAGTCTGTACCTTGGTCTATGAATATGTTTGCGATTATTGCCATTTAACTATTTATACCTATTATGATTTACTAAATTGAGCTGCAGGAACTGTTTGGTGGATTTTTTCCAACGTTCCTTGGTCATTTACATAAACTTCTTGTAATTTTCTTAAAGTTCCAGCGTCATTTAAGTATACCGCTTTAACTTTAGCAGCTGCCCCAATACTTCTAGTTGTAGAATATGGTTGTTGGAAAGTATAACTCAACTGATAATTCTGTTGGAAAGGATAAGAAGCTTGTGCATTAGCAGGATATCTTCCACGTGCATCTGCAGGATAAGTGAACGGATATGTTCCCTGTGCAATGTATGGATATGGTGTCTGTGCATTTGCAGGATATGGATATCTTCCCTGAGCATTTGCTTGGTAATTAAACGGTTGTTGTCCATCAGCAGGATATCTTCCACGTGCTTGGTAACTTGCAGGATACGGATATCTTGCTTGATAAGTAAACGGATATCTTGCTTGGTAATTAAACGGATATCTTCCCTGTGCAGTGGCAGCGTTTACAGGATATGCTTGTTGGTTTTGAGTTGCATACGGATATCTTCCCCTAGTTGAATATGTCTGTTGATACACTGGGGTAAATATGTAAGGTTGCTGATAAACATAAATGTCTTGGAAGCTTTCCTGTATTTCCGCTTCAAAAAAAGGTCTTCTACCAATAGAAGGTCTTCTAGATGTATACTGTACTTGAGGTCTACGACCTGATGCTTGTTGTTGGAAAGTAAACGGCCCTTGTGCATTTCCGCCAGGCCTTCTACCATCAACTTGAGTGCCTGGGTCTTTCGGGTCAAAAGAAAACGGATATGTATAAGGTTGTCGAGAAATATGAGGCCCTTGACTTGATACAGTGCGTGGAAAAGTATAAGGTTGTTGCGGTACTGCAGGTCTTCTCGCAATATATGGATATCGCCCTTGGTTGTTTGTAGGACTAGGTCTTCTTGCCTGATAGGTATACGGAAATGGATATCTTCCTTGAGCACTAGCAGGATATCTTCCACGTGCATTAGCAGGATATCTTCCACGTGCTTGGTAACTTGCAGGGTATGGATATCTTGCTTGGTAAGTGAATGGAGTTTGACCTATCGCAGGATAGTTAAACGGATATCTACCCTGTGCTTGATACGTATTAGGTTGTCTTCCAGTTGCTTGAAATGGATATCTACCTTGGTCTTGCGCTTGATAAGTAAATGGATATCTTGCTTGATAGGTAAATGGAGTTTGACCGTCTACAGCTCTTTGTACTTGTAAATCACCTTGAACAGCAGCTTGACCTTGATAAGGTTGTTGAAAAGTTCCTGACTGACCTAACTGCCCTAGTTGACTATGCGGAGCATTCTTGGTGTTTATATAAATTTCGTCTGACATTACACATTACTCATTCACTATATCACAAACCAAAGGTGACCGTCCGAAGTTGAACCAACTGAGCCTGGAGCTGAGTTAGTTACTTCATAGTCAATTTGCACGTCATTTGCATTGACTTTTATACCTTTACCTGCGCCGATATTTATGGTGTTTTCTCCTGTAGCTTCTGTAGTTGCAAGTAAACCAGCACCACCTTCAATATCACTGTGAATGGTTAATGTATTAGCGGAATCGTCATATGCTAAATCGATACCATTTCCACCGACTAGTCCACCGCCACCTAAGAAGTCTAGAACATCTTCATTGCCGTATAAAGCATTACCATTAATAGTTAAAGTATTACTTGCATCGTCATACGAAGTTGTTATACCTGTTCCACCAACTAATAATGCGTTAACTCTATCGTCAACTCTTTCGTTTGTAAAATATAAATTGCTTGAACCCTCTGTTACTGTATCAGAAGTTTGTTGGTCTGTTGGTTCGTATCTACTATTACTTGAATTATAAACAAGTATCTGTCCGTTACTTGGGGCACTTCCACCAACATCACTTAATCCTGTAATACTATGGTTTGCAATACCCGAAACTGTTCCTGTTAAAGACCCTGTAAATGTACCCGTAATAGTTTTATTTGTTAATGTTTGAGTTGCACTTGTTCCAACTAATTCTTGGTCTCCACCAGCAGGAAGTGTTAAGGTATTTGTGACACCTGCACTGTGTGGTTGAGGTTTAATAGTTTGACCGTGTGAGTTAGCATGACAGTTAAGTTGAATCTGTCCTTCTGTTGAACCCCCACCTCTAAATTCTGTTTTGTATGAAGCTGCTGTAACCTGAACATTTCCTGAACTTGAAGTTAACGGCCCAATGTGTGTTCCTGTAGTATCACCTGTAACGTCACCTGTCAAGTTACCAGCAAACGAAGTAGAAGTTATACTTGTCCAACCAGTACCAGCACCACCAGTAAATGTTCCTGTTCCGTCTGTAATTGTTGGTGCGGAGAATGTATGTCCAGTATCAACTGTTAGATTACCGTCAACTTTAGTTACACCTTCTAACTGAATATTTACACCAGTATCTAATGAAGTTATAGAAGGAGTATTGTTTGCATTTAATATGATACCATTACTATTATGGTTAAAGATTGTATTGTTTGCAGTTTCTGTAAATAAAGAACTACCACCAACACCACCACCTTCAACCGTTAAGAATGAACCAGTAAAGGCATGGATTGCAATTTTATCACCTGAACTTGCAGCTGAAATAAGTGTAATCTGTTTGTATGTTCCGTCTGATTGTTGACTTGCTAAAACATAATCGTCACCAACCCTTAACAATGAACCATTTTTATAAACTTGTATTCTATCTTTCTTGAATACTAGGTCATTACTAAATGCGTCATTTCCTGTAAATGCAGTTTGAGAAGCAGTTGCAGTATAGAGGAATTCTTGATAGAAGAATGTTTTATCTTCTATACTATTGATTGCGTCTATTAGATTTCCCGTAGCGTCAGTTCTTAAGCCAGAAATATCCCCAACGTCATTTGCTAAATCGTTGTAACGAGTTCTAAAGTTTTCTAACGTACTAAATTGGTCAACTGTTTTTGCCATTTGTTCTCTCTAATATTTCACCTAATAGTTGTTTTATCTCTGTCATTTCTACTTTTAAAGTATTTATTTCCTCTCGCTGAATTTGGAAGACTCTCTTTCTTCTAATAGCAGCTTGATATCCTTCGATATCATTATTAATAATCGCATTTGAACTTTCTTCTCTAAGTAGAGTCGTGTGTCCTTCTACTTTTGCATGTCCTTTTTCATAAGCAAACTTTGACATAATATTACGTTGCTAATGCAATCGCTCTCAAGTTACTTACAAGTGGAACATTAGAAGTATTAGTTGACTGACCTACAATCTTAATTGCAAATGCTGAGAACTCTGCGAGTCCTTCTTTTGTGTAATTATACTCCTTAAAGTTTCTTGCGTCATTTCCTACAGCGGTATCTGGCGAACCGTCTGTATTAAAGTAGTTCCAACCTATATCATCAAACGGTGTTGAGTTATCGTTTTCTAATACTTTATAAAGAACTTTTATATCAGTTCCCGAAGGTCTAAACCCGTCTAACATTACCTTCACAGCGGTGCCAGGCGTAGCCAGAGAGACCTTTCTTGTACAGTATACAAATGCATTATTGTCACCATCAGGTTCCGTAGAATCAACATATGTGATTCCTGTAGGTACATCTGAACTACTGTCTATGTTATTTAATCTATTCATGATACCCAATGCACCTAAAGAAGAAACGTCAACCATTGGTGATAAGTTTCGTCTAGGTGATTGCATTTGTACTGTACAAGTGAATGATTTCACACTTGCCATTTCATTGGTTTCGTTGACAGGCGAAGCAACAATCGCTGGTTGGTCTAGGAAGTGGTTATCATTTAATGTGATAAACTCTGCAGTATTGTTTTTAACATACGCAGTTCCACCAACACCTTCTGGCGATTTCATTGCAGTTGTTCTAATGTTAGTATGTAACATTGTTCCTTTCAACTGAACACTTGGTATCATTGTGTGTATTGTATCAAAATAATAATTTCTTTGTGCGGTTGCATTTGAACCACCACTTTGTGTGCTTTCTAAAGCAACATATCCTGATTTGAGGTCTGTACTAGACAAGTCAGGTATTACTGTATAACTATCAATATCTGTTCCTGAGATAGCTGTATATGTTCCGTTGATAGTTGATACGGGTATTCCACCAATTGTTTGGTCTACGGTATCAATATCAATTGTTAAAGTGTTTGTTGCACTATTAAAGTTTGTGACTGTCAATGTATTTGAAGTTGTGTATCCAAAGCCAGGATTTGCAATCTTAACCGAAGTCACATTACCTGAAGCAACTGTAATATCTACAGTACAACCTGTTCCTGAACCATCAGTAGTTGTTGCAACTCCTGTAACTGTTCCGTCCGAACCTGCAGTTCCTGTAAGTACCATATTTCCTTCTGCTTCAAGATTAATAACTGCACCAGTTTTTTCTCCTGTAACTCCTGCTATGACAGCATTAGAAGAATTATCGTACATACCATGACCATATGCATAAACTCTTACGTAGTTTTGACCAGCATATGTTTCAATTGGGTTATCTTGTAAAGGTGACGCTTCTAGTGCTTTGTTATTAAATTTAATAACAGGTTGCTTAGAAATATCAAACCTTGCATATTTCAAATGGAACTTAAGGTCATCTGTTTGTTCGGCAGTCCATGTTGAAGCATTTTGAGATGCAAATAATGAACCTGCATATGGTTGTCCTGATATTGTTTGTCCAGTTGCTAAGTCTGTTTCGCCCATTCTTGAAATGTATGCTTCATACTTGTTAGAGTTTGAAAGAACTACAAAACAATATTCCTGTCCTTGTTCTAAGAATACTGGACTTGGGAATGTGAATGTTGTAGCAGCTGAACCGTCCTGTGACAAGTTAACGTCTGCAGGATTTTTGGATACTTGCGAGAATGGAAGTATTATTTGGCCAGGGTATCCGTTAACCATATTTCTAATTTCTACAGATACAGGTAAACTTTCGTCTTTAGTTTGGAAATATAAATCCACTTCTGTTAAATACATACCACCACTCTTATCAACCAAGAATGATTGAGCAAGCGGATCCATCCACCCACCAAATTCAAATACGTCAAAACTAAAATCTAAGTCCAACGGTAAATCTAGGAAGTTCATACCAATATTTACTGGTGGGTCTAGAGGTGGCGGCTCGACTGGAATCGGTAGTGGAGTTGGAATTGGTGGCGGCGCTGGTTGTGGAATTGGTGGTGCGTCAGTATCCACATTACGTGAGTTCATTCGTTCACCACGTCTTGATATCTGTCTATTACCACTAACACTACCTATAACAGTTCTACCATTTCTAGTAGAAATAATTTCTGTTTGGTTAGTTTGTAACAATCCCTGTGCACTAAATTCTGCTGAACCACCTGATGAAGGATTAGATTCGTTGTATACACTTGAAGTAACCTTCAATTCTCTTTGACCTGTAGGGAATCTATCTACACCACTGTTAGGTAAATCAAAGTATGCACGAACTCTACCGTTACCGTCTGCTTTAATTCCTGATGTAACACCTGTTCCACCGTCCTGTGAATATGTTGCATTGAAAGGTCTTACAAATCTATTTACGTCTTGTTGGTCAAAGTATACATAGTGGAATGAATCAGGTTTTAAGTTTACTGCGTCAATCTCAATTGTTTGAGCACGTATAAACGGTATAACAGATATACTTACAACTCTGTCATTTCTATCTTCTACAAAATCTTCTACTACAGTAGTTCTAATACCAGTTCTACTTTGTGTTTCGATTGTACTTGTAATCTCTCTTGATACTTCTGTACCCGATACCCATTCACCACCTTGTGCTGGGTCACCACTCCATGAACCACTAGAAGTCGATAGAACCTCTGTAGATACAGTTGTAGGTTCTCCTACCCAGTTTGTTTGCCATGCGTTCCAAACAGTTCCAAGGTCTGCACTTTCCGCTAACAATGCGTCAAAGTTACCTTCTCTGTTTATTCTTACTTCGGGTAATTGTGTTTGGTCTTGCCATATATCAGAAGCAGGAGTTAGATTTACATTTCCAATAAATGCAAACACATGATATGGGTTAACATTCATTGTCCTTGAAGCTTTACTTTGATTTACATAAGTTGTACTCGTATAAGGTAAAGTTATCAAGTCACCAGTTTTTTGATAATCTGTACTGTTAACTGTGTCTAATTCTATATCGAAGAAGTTTTGGAAGTTCTTAGGTCTCAATACGCCTTGTTTTGTATCGATTGAACAATTGTAATCTATGTGATTAACGTCTCCGACATTATGTCCTTTAAATGAATCCACAACAAAACCTGACTTGAATCTATCAAATCCGTCTGCGTCTTGGAATTGCATTGTTTGTGTATCTCTTTCTAATAGAGATAGTGTTGTCAATCTTTCTAGGTTAGCAACACGGTTAGATATCTTACCGATATCTTTCATTGTAAACCTTCTATGGTCTACACTTCTTAATCTTATTTTCTTTAAATCGCTAGTATAAGGTGGAATTCTCAACTCATATAGTTCTATAGCGTCATCGATTCCTTTTGGTTTCATAGGAGTCAATGAAGGTGTTCCTTGAGATATTTGGAATTCACCGTCTTTATGTAAGAAGACTTTATCTATTCTTCCGACATAAAAACTTATATCACCAACTACGTTTGAGCCTGGGACTGGTACGTCTACCGCACTAGCACCTGTTGCTGAAATACCTGTTACAGCAGCTTCAAATGACTTACTTGAATATGCAAACGGTGACGATACACAACCCGAAGTTGTGTTACTTAAATTAATTGGTGATTCAGGATTTGGTGTTCCTGAACTAAAAGTAGTTGTACCTAATAGTTGTCCTAATACTGGTCTAAAGTCTACTGCGTCTGCTAATTCAAACTCACCATCAGGTTCTAGACCACCCAAGTCAACTTTACTTGGAACATAAGTTGGAATGTCTTCATACTCAAGACCACTGTAAGAACTTACGTCAAAGAAGTCACCGTTACCACTTGCAGTAAAGTAATCAAATACGACTAGTATCTGATTATTAGCAGATGGATTACCTGGCTTCAGTTGTAGTCTACCATGGTCATAGAATCCATCTCTTTGACCATCGTCAAAGTAATATCTGTTTGTTATGTTTGTTGCACCTTGGTCAAAATTAGTTAAAGTACCAGTTGCTTTTGAAGTCTGTCCTACAATAGCTTCACCTTCTACAAAAGTTTTATTTGTTGTAATATAATAGAAGTAACTTTTGTTTGTAGAACCATTATAGTTTATAATTACTGCACGTGCGTCTGAGGTATTACCTTTGATAACCTCAAAACTTTGAAATGCAATAGCAGGACTTGCTGTTTCTGTAATTGTTCCCGAAGGTGGTAAAGGTGCAGTTGAACCATTACCTTCATAAACTGCACGAATTTTATAACAGTCTGCAACACCTAATGAAATTTCTTTATCATCATAACAAGTACCATAAAAACCACCTGTACTTCTAGAGTTTACAACTGAAAGACATCTTGCCTGTCTTAGTGTTTTATCTCTGTTAACTGGTGTATTGATATCTACAGTAAACGTTACTTTTAGAATTGCACCGTTATCGTCAGTTGGGAAACCACTAAATTCTAAGTTGTTTCCTGAAATTGTATCTGTAAATGGCGAACCACTTAAGTTATTGACAACGTCAATCATGTCACCGTTAGCTAATGTAGGTGAACCTGATGTTTGTGCTTCTACAACTGAGAAGACATAGTTGTCATTTGTTCTTGTTGAGAATGATTCTCCTGAACCACATGTAAGTGTAATTTTACCACTTGCTATTGTTACGTTCTGTGACCTTCTTGCTTGTACTTGGTCAGGTGTATGTGTTTTTACATAGTCTCTTGGCCATGCAAATATAGACGCAACTTGGTCTTGGTCAAATACTCTTGTTCTTCGTCTAGTTGCGTTTGCGTTTGTTAAAGCAGTTCCTACTCCAGCTGTTAGTGTAGCAGCTATATCACTGGTTACAGAATCAATAATTCTTTCATTACCACCACCGTCAATAACTATATCACCTTCTTTAAGTTCTGCAGTAAATTTAGTTGCAAAACCTGTTATGTTTGTAGAAGACATTGATACTTGACCAGTTAATATAAAGTCAGAATCAGTATAAATGTCTGCAGTGAATGTTTCCCTTGCGGTTACTTTTGGTGCTTGTGATATTGCACGAACTCTGTCAATATTGTATGTTCTTACTTCACCAGCAGTTCCTCTAAAATTCTCACCAGTGTGTTGACCAGCAGTCATTGCAAAAGTTCCGTTTTCTGAACTGATTGCATCTGAAGCAGTAAATGTTCCTACTACGTCATGGACGTATAATGCACCTGAACCATCGTCATATGCAACTATAGCAGTTGCACCTGATACTGAACCTGTAATTTTATCACCAACTACTGCAGTACCACTGTGTGCACTGTACTTAAGTTTGGTAAACATTTTGATATCAAACAAATATGAATTCCAAATAGTAGCATTATCCCATACTTCGGAACTGTTTGAAGTACCTGCAGTTGCCATATCAAAGTTTCTAATTCTTGCGAAACCAATTTGTCCACTAGTGTTTTCAGTTCCAGGCGTTGCTGTTACTGCGTCAAAAAGTTTTACAATACCATATGGTTTCTGTGCGTCTGTTCCTGATTCGTTACCAAATTCAGGAAGACCATGTGCATTTTTAACTTTTACAAAGTTACCAAGTCTAACTGGGGTTGACGCACCTGTAAGACTTGCGGTACTTCTTGCTTTCTTAAGTGGGATAGTAGAACCTACTGGTTTATCTATTTGGTATCCTCTAACATATGCTTTACCAGCAGTAGTTTTAACAACAAATTCGTCTTTCAAACCACCATTGACTGCTGAATACACACCACCGTTAGTTCCGTCATCTAAATGTTCTTTGATAGTAGGTATGAATTGTCTTACAATAAAATCACCCGAAGTATCAAATGTTCTTGATGCAAGTAGATTTTCAAATGCATTGTATTCAGGTCTCTGAATAGACAATTCCATGATTCCATTGTTAACTCTCATTAACTCAACAAAGTTTGAGTCTGTTGTGGAATCTATAAGATGTTTTGTTAAAGTTAATTCTATTTTTAATCTGTCAGCACCAGCGGCATTCTCATTAGAAGAACCCTGTGCATTGTCAAATAATGTAGAATCTGTTGAAGAACCAACTAAAGATTCTGCAATTTCTAATCCGACTCTGTAACTTGGCGCACCTGAATATTTTTCAAGTGTTATCATTTGTTTGTTAACTTTAACAAAAAACCCTCTAGTGAAAATAACACCGTCTTGTATTTCTGCTAATGAAGAACGTCCAACTGGTGTATGAGTTGAGTCCTTAATTTTTAATTCGTTATTATTACCTGCGGAAGCAGCTGCTCCGTTTGCGTCTATTGTAACTTCTTGAAGTTCTTCGCCTGCAGAAAATCTAATAGAGTTATCTGCATCAGAACCTGACTTGTACATTCTAACAATGTATGTAATAGGGTCGTCCGAAGTTTCTGCATATGAAGTAACTACCTGTGCAACTGCACCTGTAGTTTTACCTTGAAGATATTTTGTGTCGAAAGTAGTTCTATAATTTTCTACACCAACCGTTCCTGAACTATTAGGATTTGCACTTTCTACTTTTACATAGATAACGTCCATGTCCACGTTAGATTCAGCACCAGTAATGATACTTCCCTCTTTGAACATGTGGTCACCAAATCGTTCAATTTGGTTTTGAAGAATAGATTGTCCTTGAGTTAACTCTCTTGCTTGTATCGGTCTACTTGGACGATAAAGTACCTTATGATACTTTTTATCTTCATCATAATCGTCATAATAAGGCGATACATTTAAGTCTACTTTCTCAGGCATATTTTTATCTCTGTTTAGTTATCAATTACATTTGAACAATAAGTTTGATATCTTCAATTTGGTCTGAAGCCCTAGATACCGCACCTCTGTTCTCTATGTAAATGATTTCACCCGAATGCGGTTGCACTTCGGGATAATCTGAATCAACTGCACTAACTGTTCCTATACTTGAAGACCCTAGGAACACATTGTTTGTTCCACTTGTTGCAAATGCAACTACTTCACCTTTAGAATTTTCTTGAGGTAAGTGATAGACAAATTTATTAGCTGTATCAATTGAAACTATAATACTTTTAGCGACACCAGTTCCGTTAGAAGCAGAACTCATAATAGTATCATCTTTTGAAAGACCTGATACTGAACTCAATGTCATTTTATGCATTGCACTTAGAGTTGTGTCTGTTGAAACTGTAGTAGTGTCATCTTGGAATGGGTCTTGGATAAGACCGATTCTTCGGAAATCGTTATCGACTGGGAAGTCACCACTTCCTTCTGCGAATTCTAATCTTGAGTTTACGATAACATAGATACCACCTAGTTCTTCAACTGGGTTAGCACCGTGTCCGTAAATTGGTGCTATAATTGGTTTTACTATTGCACTTGTTGAAGGTGTACCGATACCTGAAATATCGTCAATGTTAATTGTAGCACGTCTGTAACCAGTTCCTTCGTCTGAACCTATGTTGTTAATGTAAACATGAGTTACCGCACCACCAGCTACTACAACTGATACTACCGCACCACTTCCGTCACCTGTTACTGCAACATTATTGTAAGTACCGTTAGTATATCCAGCACCACCGTTAGTAACTACTACATGGTGAATACCACCGTCTACTGCGGCTGTTTCTACGTCATATTGAGTTGAACCGTCATCTGTACCAGCAGAACCAAATGCACCTAAGTCACCGTTGACTTCTGTTTGTGCACCTAATGTTTTCACAGGAATAAAATCGTTTGTTACAAACTTGATAGTTTCTGAAGCAGAAACTGAGTACATGTATTTCCAAATGTAACCACGACCAGCGGCAGCTGAACTGTCGGCGACTGCAAATGGATTTGTACTTGTTCCTGTAGGTTTAACTGTAGATGCGACTACGTTACCTGAACTATCTCTTCCTGTTCTTAGACATTTGTATACATTGTAATCATCAGTGATTACGAAGTATCTTGAGTCATACAAGTTATTTGAACTAGAAGCAGGAGAAGTATTTGATGCACTATAGTCATGTGCATATTCGTCATACGTTGTTCCTGTTGTCCAATCCCTTCTTACTAAAGCATGTGATACGTCCGAAGAACTAATTTTCTTCATTGCTATCATATCAGTATATGCATTTACCATTTCTCCAATGGAGTTTGAAGGTGTTGGGGTTGTATCTGATGCGTCCCACGCTTGTGGTCGTCCTATAAAAAGGAATGTCGATGAAGCGGCTTCACCAAAATCTTCCTTAAACTGTCTCGCATTATGGATACGAAACTTTTCTGTTATTATTGCTGCCATTTGATTCTATCTCCTAAGATATAATGTATTTATACTTCTATTTATAACAACTTACTGTTATAATTATCTAATTTGTTCCCGATTTAACATATGCTGAGTAAGTTAAGTTAGTCCTATCCCTAGCATGGTCGGAAAATTTTGGAATAAAGGTGTTGGGGAACAAAGTTTCCATGTCTTGGACTCTGAGTCCTTCGGGTTTTGAGACTTCACTCATAATAACACCTGTGCCGTCTTCTAATAAGAAGTCGTCATTATCTGTTTCGTCCTTGATATAATATGCAATATCATATACTCGTTGACCACTTATTATATTTAGGTCATTAAACGAAGTTCCGAAAGATACAAATGAAGAGGTTACAGCATTCTCACTGACACCTTCAACTACTAGTCTATCATCATTTTCCATACAGATAGAGAACCCGTCCTCTGTCTGCATATATCTTTCTATTAAATTCTCTCTGCTTCTTTCTGTTACAAAATAATCAACCTCTTCTATAGTTGTAGCAGATTCTAGACGCATGGTGCTTCCGTCTTCCATTATCATTACGTCACCATATACACCTTTCACTTCTGCGTCTTTTCGAGGTTCCATTCTTAATTTACAAACAGTTTCTTCTGCCTCCAATCTATTACCATCTTCCATAACAATGACTTCTTCATGGTGCGGATTAACTGGAAGAGGTTTACCGTTACGTGTAGGTCTTCTTTCAGGCCCACCGTTTACATTTGTTTGTAAAACAAAATATGGGTCAAAGGTTCCGTCACCACTTTCTAAGGATATGGTTGTTGGTATTCCGTTCAATGGATACATACCAACTTGAGAACTAGCTGCATTTTTAGAAACAATCTTAAAAATGTTTATATGTCTATTTCTAATTGCAGAATCACCATACTCTGTTCCTGGCTCAGTGATTGCTCCACCTGTTCTTGGGTCTGTATTTTCAGTTGGTATTGACTCATTAACTAATGCAATCATTGGTGCATATGCTAAGTCATGTTCTTCTGTGGACAATGAGTATATTTCAACTTCTTGTTGTTGTCCAGTTCTAGTTGCTAATTGCATTTCTGCATTTGCTGTATCGTCACCACCAGCATTGATAACAATAGTTGGTCTGAATCTTACATGGTCTGCGTCAGCAACATTCATAGAAACATTATTTGTTACCGCAACTTCACCAAAGAATATGTGACCTGCAGGGTGAACTAAATCTTTTACTATTGAACGGAACTTGTTAATACTCTCACCAATTCTTACAACATAAGAATGTGATTGATAGAATCTACTATCAGTGATTGACATACCTGAAGCTGATAGAGCACCAGTATCACCTGTTGTTCCTTTGTTTATAAATCCTTCACCTGATTTTGTTCCTCTACCCGTAAATGGATTGAATGCATGAATCTTAAATGTTCCACCATTAGGAAATGTTACTGGTTCATTTTCCAAGAACATGTTAGTCATATCTTGAACTTTAAGTAATTGTGTATTAGAGTTAAAGTCCAATACTCTTGCAGTTGAACCTGACACTGAACCTGTTATAACTGTATCTTTTGTTAGCGCAACACTTGGTGCAGATATCAACATAGGATAAGTTGAACTTTGAGCTACATGTGCGTCTGAGGTATATCTATTACCTTGCGCTTTGATATTAAGTGTTCCAACTCTACCAATACTTTTTGAGAATGCAAATAATTTTGCACCTGTTCCCGAAGAAACATTTTGTTGTAGGATTGTGGAAGTTGTACCACTACCACCACCAGTTAACGTTTCTCCTACTACAAATGAACCACTATCTGTTGACCTACGATATACTTCTAGTCTATTCTTTTCCTTATTAACTAGTCCGATTACTGCTGTCGCCCCGCCTGCGCCCGTGACAACTTCACCCTGTGTAAATCCTGTTATACTCGCAGGATAAATGTATCCGCCTGGGCCACATATAGGTAATGTACTGTAACCACGTCCACCATTTATTAGAGTTACTTTTCTTATGTTTGAATTTGTTGTTTCAAGATTTACAGGTGAACCGTCTTCCAAAGTAATTCTCATAAACTCTGTATAAATTTCTACTTGGTCACCATTACTCAATCCTGAATTGAATGTTAGTACACTTCCCTGTGTACTAAAACCTGTTGTTTGTTCTACGTCATTTACAAATACTCTTCTGTTATGGTCTTCATAAATTACTTGTTGTCCATAATTATCATAACCACTAAAAACTGTTTGTCCTGCCGTTGCAGTAAACTGATAGTATCCAAATCGTGTTCCTGCCTCTTGGAATAGTTCGTCACCAGCAGAACCAATCATACCGAATGCACCACTACCGTTAGTACCAGTATTATCAAAGATAACTAAATCGCCACCTTCGTATCCTGAACCACTTGTTTCAATGTATACTTCTTCTACAGAACCTGTTTGTATACCCTCTACTACAGAAGTTGCAAGACCTACCGAACCAAACTCAGTTTTAGAACCTTGGAAATTAATATCGTCATTTATTGCATATAGAGAACCTACTGAAGCATTACTCGCTTCTAATAACAGACCACCACCGTCTTCTAGAAGAATGTCTCCGTCATCATCATGTGCAAGGTATATTGAACAATCACTATCATTAAATGTTGAAATGATACCTGATACTGTTCCTGCTCTTTTTACTTTAGTATCTCTATCTAAAAGTTCTATCTCAGAACCTTCTCTAAATTCTTTACTTGCTATGTTTGTTATATCAAGTGAAAACAATGTGTCAGAACCAACCACTGGGTATACAATGTTAACAATACCCTGTGCGTAAACAACACCACCGTCATATTCAGTTATGGTATCTGTTGCTTGTGGTCTATCTTTTTCTATAGGAATATTAACAACCATTCTTCTTTCTGAAACATAAGAAGAATCACTTGATTTAATTGTATTATCGTATGGATACGATACCTCTGCTTCCTGCCCGTATAGAAGTCTTAAAAGGAACTTTAATGAATCAGGCGAACCTTTCTTTTGATAAAGGTCTCTGATATGTTTTATTGTACTTCTCTTGTTTGAGTTTAAACTCGCATCAAGAGAGGGCATGAAATCTTTTTGGAAATATTCTAGGAATGCTTCCGTTGTTGTATCTACATCTGAGTATTCTAAGATTTTATTATTTGCACGAATACTAGACTCTTTATATGCGGAAACAATACCAGTTTGTCCACTTGTTCTACCAGTTACGGTTTCATTATTTTTAAAACCAAAACCTGAAATAGTCTTAACGAATAATTGGTCTCCGTTAACGACATTAATTTTTGCAACCGATTTAGATGTATTACCGACAAGATACTCACCTACAGTAAATGGGTCAGCACCTATAGTTGGATTATCAACTGTTTGCTCTAATAGTATTTTATTTTCTGCAGTTGTAGAAGGAGAGATGGTTGCAGTTTCATAAAGTAAACTACTCCCATCTTCCATTCCTAAGTTATCAATAGTCGATTGACTTTTGAGAACCACTGTCTCATGTTCTAGAAACTCAAAGTACGCTTTCAGGAAGGCGACAAATTCTGGCGACTCTGCCTGAACAAAGTCGGGTACTAGACTATTAAGTCTAGGTAATAATTTGTCAACTCCCTGAATTCCACTCATATTAAGATAGTGTTACTGTACTATTGAAGTTTGCTAGAATGTACCAGTTAGAACCGTCCCAAATACAGATAACTGCATCACCCAAAGTATCTTGAGAGATTTGGTTACTTGAACTTGTTCCACTTCCGAAACTAGTGACAGTAATGTTAGCCGCATGAGAACTTGCAGGTTCAGTTTTTTGATAAATCAATTTTAACTGACCAACGTCTGTTCCGTTGTCTAACGTAAATGCAACATCACCTGAAGCACCTGATAAATCAATCGCAGTTGCGAATGAAGAAGCAAGGTTACTTGCAGTTGCTGTTACGGTTGTAATATCGTCAACTGCTAAGTGAGTTGGGATATTTTCAAAAAGTTGAGCAATTGTCATCTTTTTGTTTACTGGCGTACCGCCAGGGTTGTCAACGATGTGAAGTAAATCATCACCGCCGATGTCTGCGTCTGCTACTGCAGTTAACGCTGATATTTTCTTATCTGCCATTTGAATTTTCTCCTATTGTAATCCAATTTAATGGTAAACTACTCAGGGGACTCCTGACCACTTTATCCATGGTTAATAAGTCGAGGTTGACGTTGGAGTATATCCTACACCAGCACTCGATTCACCGCTTGCAACGGTGTCCAATTCACTTGTGACCTTGATATCAGCAGAAGAGATATCGATTAACGAACCTCTTTTTGCAATAACATCATTTGAATTAGGTATTAAAGTGAAGTCAATCGTATTGTCTGAATTAACTGTTGAAGTTATGTTCAGAGCATTGATTGTTATTTTACCAGTACCGTATGCGATAGTACCCGCTTGACTATCTTGATAGACTCTTACAGAACCTGATAGATAGTACCTACGAATATTACCTTCACCGTCATCATCAAAATACATGATATTCGATGCATCGCCACTAATGTAAAATCCTGTTGTCGAAGTAATACCACCAGCATGTTTATTGTGTCCACTGTGTGGGTTATACAACGGGTTACCAAAGTCTACTACTATTCCAGCAGTTTGACCTAGTAACAAAATCTTTTTCTTGAGTTTTAATCTCACGTTAGTTATGTTTGATAGAATAGAACTATCAACTTCGTCTATAATTTTTAGAAGATTTGAATGTCTGAAAATACTATCAAAGTTGTTAAGGTTATCTGCGTCATACTTAATGATAGCGTCCTTAACTAAAGTTTCTATTTCACCACTTGTTAAATCTGTTGCCTTTTCATTGTATTTAAATACGGTTGAAAGCATAATCTTAATAATTTCAGGGTCTACTATTTCAGGTCTAACTGTGAGTACGTTTAGTTTGTTTAGATTTGCTTTGACTTGAGTTTTTTCTACGTCTGATAAGTAATCACTGTTTAAAGGTTTGATTGCAACAAAAACTTTACCATATTCAGGTGGGTCATTGTCTTCTCCACCCCATACTGCAACTGCGTCTGCATTTGGATAATACTCTGACACTTTTGCTTTATAGTCATTCAATGTTACTAATCTGTTTTGTGAAGAATAGAACTTCGTTGCTTTAAATTTAATTGACTCAATACTTTCTTTTTCCGCACCACCTTGTGCGATACTTGTAGTTACAATTGTTGAATCTGAAAAACCATTAATGTTATCTAAAAGACTAAATGTGTTTGCACCATTAGCATGAGTCAAGTCTACAATTGTATATTGAACAGTAATGATATCTCCGTCATTTAATTCTTTACCGATACTACCGTCACCAAAATATACTTCTGTATATCCGTCTTCGTTCTCTTGCGTGAAATACACTTCACTGGTAGAAAGGATATTTGATATATCACTTGCAAGTGCGTATGCTGTACTTGTACCACCTGAGTTTACAGATACAGTCATTGCACTTCTATCGATTCTAGGTTGACTTAATACAAATTTAGGATTTGCAACTTGTCTATCATAAACAAAAACGTCACTTGCATTTGTTCCCTGTTTTAAATTTACATTTGTGTAAGAAAAACTCTTTCCGTTTGCTTGAGGTGTTACACCTGAACTTACAACAAAGTTATATGCTTTACCGTCATACTGAGTTGAAAATCTTGTCCCTGCTGGGATAGTCATATCGTTTGCACTTGGATATGTACCGTCTGCATTTCTCACGTTATTCATGGTTAGGTCAACAATTGCTGTAGAGGCAGTTTCTGAAGCAGGAGTAAAACCTAAATCTTTTGCACGTGATACAACGTTCTTTCTCATCTGTGCGGAATCTAAGAATAGTTCTGAAGCAGCTATGTTTGTATTTACTGCCCCGATATGTGATGAATACGCAAGTAAGTCTATTAACATTGAAAGTGTTGAACCTTCAAAGTCATAATCCTTTAGACTATCTTGTCCTTTTAAATAACTTTTCAGATTTTGACTTATATCGTCAAAGTCTAAATCAGTTACATTTAGTGATGAACTTTTAACTGCCATTTAGTGTCCTCTATCTTGCCCTGTTAACAGTAAAATCTAGTTCCTGTCCTTGGGTGCTATTCTTTATGTTGTAGAAAATAGTAACGTTCATTTCATTTCTATCCGATACGTCACCTAGTAAGACTTTTACATTTTCTACTCTCGGTTCAAAGTCTTCTATAATCTTTTGAACTCTTTTCGCAAGTCTTCTTACTTTCCTATCTGTGTTTAATTCAAAAAGTTGATTCCTCAACGAAGACCCTAAACTTGGTTTGAAGGGTCTCTCATAAAAATTAGTTAGAACGATATTTCTAACTGCACGTCTGATAGCGTCTGTATCATATTTGATAGTAACGTCACCAGTAACTGGGTGCGGTTTAAACCTAAAATCTATATCTGCGTATAGTTTTGATTCTGCAACGTTTTGTCCCTGTGATTTTAAGTCTGCCATATGTCTATTTATACAACTTAATCAGGTTTCAAAGTCTTTCCTGCCGAAGAACCGCCAGGAATCGTATGAGTATGTGTTGCTAATGTAGCACCACTATCTGTTATCGTATCACTCGCAACAATAGTAGAGTCATTAGTTTGTGCACCTGTAATATGAACTGTACCGTCTACTGTTAAATTTGTAGTCATTAAAGTATTCGGTGAAGTAAATGTAGTATCACCTGATACATTAGCATTAAGTGTTCCGCCTATTTGTGCGTCAACTAGTCCTGTTATACTTGCAGTCACGTCTCCCCCCACGGTTGCATTTACATTTCCGTCTACCATTAAATCTGTACTTCCTGCTACATAGATATCTGCATTACCTGTTGCTACTGCGATTCTAACATTACCCTTTTCGACAGACACGTCTACGTCACCACCGACAATTAGTTTATTGTCTTTTGCAACTACAGTATAATTATCATTTACAATTCTAGTTACCTCTGAACCATCAGGGTGTATCTCATGGAATGTTCCACTTCTATGTTCGATTGCCATTCTTTCTACACCAAGAGTATCGTCTATCTCAACGATATGTCCTGACTCTGTAGTCATGGATTTGTTATATGGGTATACTGGTTTAGCAGGTGATACTGGG
>Ga0213859_10000026_pt1 | contig 60305 bp, 50 predicted proteins | sample PICome_2_FD_160133 | JGI IMG/M metagenome (GOLD analysis project Ga0213859, IMG submission 160133) | Coastal seawater microbial communities near Pivers Island, North Carolina, United States - PICO304 | ecosystem: Environmental > Aquatic > Marine > Coastal | place: USA: North Carolina...
AGCACTGGAAACAATGAGCAATCATGATGTAGCACGAGCAAGAGAAATTATCTCTAATGGTGTTACAGATCATGAAGGATTGATTCAACGACTTAAAGATTATAAACTTCGATTGACCAGTCCTGCTTATGATGCATGGAGTTTTGAATGACTACACTCTTCATTCTAGCATTCATCCTACTACTCACTATTACACTTGAATTCACATGGGGTATCAAAAAGAACAAATTATAGATGCTCTGGTCAATGAATGGATCTATCTCTGTCATGATGATCCACAAGATGATGATATGACTCCAGAAGAATATCGTGAAGATCTTATCAACATGACTTATGATCAATTAGTCGAAGAAACATCCACTGATGATCATTATACGTTAGATGAATTCATGGAGGCATATGGTTGATGAAATTTGATTTAACAATGGAGGATTATACGATTATCCTCAATGCTCTTCATTATTACAAACAAGTTGAAAAACGTGGTCAGTTTCAAGCATATGATCATACTATCATTAACAACCTGAGGGATAAACTTGCATACCAACTCATACCGTCGAAAGACTCAAAGAACCCCGCCTAAAAGATTCTATACCGTAGAGTATGAACATATTCCCTATGGACATACCGAAAGTAGAATTGAAAGAGCAGTTTATTTTCAACTTGAATCGGCACAAGAAGCAATGATGAAAATGATCAAGAGAGGACAAGTCGTCACTGGATTAAATGAACAACGATTATTTTAAACATTTCATCTATACTACACAAGCATTTACTCAGGAACAGTGTGAGTATCAAATTCAAAGGTTTGAAGAAGATACGACTCATCAGACAGTAGATTACTCACATCATAACAATACTCAGTGGAAGAACTATACCAGTATCTACATCACTAAGCATCAGCATTGGTGGGACATAGACAAACTCTATGCGAATACTATTGATAGATTACTACCTGAGTATATCAATCATTGTGAATTAGTATTAGATGATTGTAAACCAAGACCAGTGATGTTTAAGTCTAATACTTACAATGATACTGGATTTAAACTGAGACGATATGATCCTGGAGATTATTTTCATTGGCATCATGATCTAACCAATAAGGATGAACTGGGATGGAGACATGTAGGATGTATATTCTATCTCAATGATGTAGCAGAAGGAGGAGAGACTGAGTTCCTAGATGGTACACTCATTCAACCGACACAGGGTACAGTATTGATGTTTCCATCCTCCTGGACATACATTCATAGAGGGTTACCACCAGTGAATTCACCCAAATATGCAGCAACAACATTTATATGCTCCAACTGACTTCACCGAGGGGGGCGAACTGTTCTCCGCGTCAGTCATAGCAAGGGTTCTCAATAAGTTGACCTAGTTGAGAACAAATAATAATAAATGGTTAAATTAATATACTGTGGCTGCTGCATAGTTACTGTGAAGTTACTCGTAAGGTACTCTGGAGACGTTGGCTTAGCACGCAACCTATCGAAAGTCAACTCGAAGTGGTCAGAAGTCAAAGTGGCACATAGGACCGCCCAGACCCCCCAGAATGCCCTATATTAGATTCATGGAAAACGAGGAATTCTCCAAAATCTCAAAATCCCACTTTTTCACTTTTTTGACTTTTTGAGATTTTTAAGAATTTAAGTTTTTTCATTTTTTAAACTTTAATCATTAAATGGACTCATTAATCCTTGAAAACCTTGACTCTAGTGCTATTTTTAGCATTAATGTGAGTGATACAGGTGTTAATATAGCTTATCAGAGCAAAAAAGAGAAGATTTACTCATATAATTGTGATAATCTTCAAGAATTTGCAAATAATCTCCAAAAAGTAGTAAAAGACCCTGAAAAGTCTGTTGGTAGTTGGGTAAACCGACAAATCAAAGAAAAAACTCTCATTCTAAATACTCTTTGAAGTTAACACTTACTAATGTCTAAGACTAATAAGAACTACTACGACAAGTTCGACAATTTCAACGATGAAGAAGAACTTTACGGTTATGAAGTAAAGAACATTCGTCGCCAAAGTAAGAAGAAAGTCAAGAAATTCAAGGATTATAATGAATATGACGACTGAAGAGACAATGGAATTCTGGTCAGAAGATCAGATAGCACGTAAACCATTAATCGACAAATATGCTGGTCGAAATCTCGACAACCTGCAGGTAGATGCCGAGGCAGGTTACGTAACCGTTGTCTTTAAAGACACATTACATGAAACAATTGTTTTCAAGTATGATACAACAACTCGTGAAGTTGCTGAGGAGATTGAAAACGAACTGCATCGAATCATGCACGAGATCACTGAAGATAACGAGCAAGATCTACTGCAGGGTGTGTTCACATTGTGGTTACTCAACGGCAGACTAGACTACTTTGCCCAGTTTACTGACATTGAGGTGGACACTTCTCAGACCTACACAGTGGAGGTGCCTGAGGGAGAACCAGATGAGGAACTGGCACAGGGTGAGGAGACAGGGGACTGATCTCGTGTATTCTATGGAAGTCAAGCAAACCACTCGACTCCATGCGTAAGATCGAATCCCAAATGTGTGCCGCTATCAAGGCAGACAAGAACTGGTCTTCAGGCAACACCCAGGTGATCACCAACGACGGTGTGTCCACTGTATACCTGCACGGTAACAAGATCGCCATGGTTGATGACACCTCCCTCACAATATTTGATGGAGGTTGGCAGTCCAACACCACCAAATCACGTCTCAATGCATTGTGTGATGAGTTCTGCATTGCTGGTGAGGGCGTATTCCAGAAAGACTTTGCCTGGTATGTTCGCAAGTTTGTTGGTGCAATCAACGGACAAAACAAGTACGTGACTGAAGATTTCTGCTCTGGTTACGTGTTTGCATGATATCGTGGGGGAGTACAAAAGACAGGTATTTTAGAAACCTCGCCCCCTCACTTTTTCGACTTTTTGAGAAAAACCAAAAAGTTCGATTTTTCAGAAAATTAAGAATTAAACTTTAAACACATTTTATTAACTATTCTTTTAAACTCATTTTATTAACTATTCTGTTAAACTCACTATTCTATGGTATAATTAATAGACAGTAATTAGAGTGAGTTACTAATGACTAGAGAAGAGTTTGAGAGAGAATTAGAAGAACAAACTCTAGAAGAGTTAGTATACTTAGGACAAACAATTGAACTACAATTGTTTGATGATTCAACCCCAACATTCATTGACCTTGACTACACAATCCAACACTGATTACACTGTCCAGACTGAATTCCTGTCTGATGAAATTGATCTGATGATTGATATCATTGAAGAGAATGCAGGAGTTTTTGATAGTGAGTCCTGGACAATTGCACAGTCTATCTTACACAAACTGATTCAGCCGCTTCGCTCGACCAGTTCGCAAGGTGTCCACTTAGAGGCGCAACAGGGCGATCGACCGCTTATGATTACTTCAGTTCAAACAAAACAACATGTGGGATGAGATTCAAGACATGCCTGGTGAGATCTTCGATCTCGACATTGATGATCGGGAGATGATGCCCCCAGACATGCAAGAAGACATCGAGAAGGAAGATCCTCTGCTTGACTGATATGAATTACGCTGAGATTCTCAAGGTTTGGAATAGCGAAACACCAGATGATTTCGCTATCTTCAGTGAGTTCTACTATCAAATGTTCGGGGAAGATTATGAGATCCCCTACACAACAGATTCAACCACATCATCATTCTTCCCCTACGATTGATGCAGTTTCAGATCACAGACATTTCATTCGATTGTTCACTTGATGACTCAGATTGGACTCTCAAAGATCAACTTGAAACTGAAGAAATGCTGCCCCATTCTTACATCGGCAGTGTGTGGGAAGCAGACAGTGAAGACGACTTAATTGAAGAGATTAGTTGTGCATCAGGATGGTGCATTAATTCTATTGACTTTCGCCACGTTTTATCATGACCGACAACATCATCGACCGCGACGAATTGCAGAATGATTACATCGAACGCATTATTGAAGGCATGGATCATAAGAGCATGTATCAATACGTTTATGATAATTTGTCCGATCATCTTGACAAGTATAGTGTTGATGAACTTATAGGCGAAGTTGAAGAGTATTACCCCGATATGCTGGACAGTTGACGTGGTGGCACAGCATCGGTCGCGATCCGTCACCCCCTGTGCCTATAATGACTTCAGTTCAAACAAACACGATGACCACTGGACAATACCTCGTCTGCTGCCCTCGCCTCTCTCATCAGGAGATCGTCTATGGGATGCATGAGGCATGTGATCTCGTCTATGCCATGCATCAGGAGTCGGGATCCTATGCCTGGTGTGAAGACTACCTGGGCGACACCATCATGGAGTATGGCGACATCACCGAGGGAATCGCTGAGTTGGTGTTCAGTTGACGCACTGTCCACTAGGGGGCGGCAATGCCCCCATCCTGTGCTTATAATGGTTTCATGAAAACAAACAACCCCTACATCGATCAGATCCACGCTAAGGGTCGCGACTATGTTCCCACCCCTGCTAAGTTGGGTGAGTTCCCCAAGACTGTCTACGGTCGCACCTTTGAGACTGAAGAGGAGTATCGCGAGGCGATCCACGAGATGCTCAACGGCATGTGACGCCTGAGGGGGTGTCCACTCTGCCCCTGACTCTTCCCCACTCTGCCCCTATACTGACATCAGTTCAAACAAACACATGACCGACACCACATTCAACGGATGGGCAAACTGGGAGACCTGGAATGCGTCCCTGTGGTTGCAGAATGACGAGTTCCTCTACAGCATCGCTCGCCGTGCCTACTCCTGGCAGAACTGCATCGATCTGCTGATGCTCCATGGTATCACCGAGACGGGCGACGGTCTCGCCTACAACCACCCCGCCATCGACAACGATGAGATGGAGGAGATGTTGGACGAACTTTGAACTGTCCACCAAGGGGGGCGATCTGCTCCCCCCTGTGCCTATAATAGACCCATGATCAAACAACACAACGGCGCTTTCCTCGTCAACGACACCGCTGCTAACGACCCCATCTGCCAGAGCGTCATGGCATCCTACATGGAGTCGCTCCGTCAAGAGACAGCACGTCGCAAGGCAATCCGTGAGGGTCGCATCCCTGCCCCCGCTGGTGAGTTCGGCACCTGGAACATTTCTGATCGTCACTGATGAAATTCTTCTCAATCCTCCTCGCCCTCATCGTGGGCGTCTTCGCAGCAGATTACCTGAAGCAGGGTGCAGTTGCAGGACTGTCCCTGACTCAGCAGCAAGTCTGCCGCTGACCGACTACAATACACACAACACACAACAGCGTGTCGATCACGCATCTCAACATGTTCCAAACCAACGGCAGCACCCATCACAACGGCGTCTCCAATGAGCACGCTACCATCGACCTGCTCAATGAGCACCAAGTCTACCCCGCCACCGTCACCCACCTGGGCGGCACCAAGCACAAAGCAGACGCCATGGCGGGAGACAAGGGCATCAGCATCAAGCACAAAGCAGGTCTGAAGAATGGGTCTTTCGATTGGGTCAACACCTCAGACATCTTTGGCGTCATCGACCGAACCATCTTTGCCGACTTCTTCGCCTTCGTTAGCGAGGCGCGTTCTTGGTCTGTTGATCGGCGCGAGGCGATCGTAGAGGATGCTCGCGACATCTTCAATGAGTGCTGTGAGAAGGCACTCGACAGCATCCACCCCTATGATCTGCGAAACTTCCTGAAGACCAACATCACAGAGAAGCAGCACGGCATGGGCATCGTCATCAACGACACCGAGCACCAGACCCTCCACATCATGGAGGCAGACCGCCTGATCATGACCCGCTGCATCAACGCCAACTATTCCCCCGAACTGATCAAGGGACGGGGCAAGTCATCCCGCCGTCTCGTCTTCTCATCCTGTGCTGTGCCCCATGCCTTTGACTGCGGCATCCGTGTGAGGGTCACCAGCAACAACGGCATCCGTGCTTTCCTTGGTCTGAGCAAGGCAAACAAGTCTAGTCAGGTTGTGATCAAGGTGCAGCAGGACAACGTGAGGGAGTTCGTGACCAGCGACCCTGACCGTCAGATCCTCACCTATGCCGCCTGAGGCACTGTCCACCATGGGGTAGGCAACCCTGCCCTAGGGTCTACAATACACACAACAAAGCAAAGCACATGACTCAACCCACCTTCGCTGTCCAACCCACCTCATTCGAGAACTTCGATGGATGGGGTGCAGACTACGCCATGAGCATCTCCCACGCCTACCGCATCGCTGCCCTCCGTCAGCAGGACGGCGAGGGTGACCAGATGGTCTGGCGTATCACCAACGGCAACCCCATCCCCTGGGTCAGAGTCTACGACGACGGCAGCGTGGACAGCATCACTGAGCAGCACCTCGCCACTCTGGTCTGATCAGCAAAAAACAGGTAAATCCGACAGGGGGCAGTATTTTGCCCCTTAGTACGGTTGTACCCCCGCGCCAAGCGGGTTTGGGACTCCTACCCCTTCCCTAACCTACAAAAGTATCCAGACGACCGATAAATATTATCGAAATGTCTTTTTGTAAAACCTTCAATATAAAAAAATTCCCGTGGACAAAAATGACCCAAGAACCTGGAGCTACGAAGACGCTCTCAACAATTTTGAAGCATTCTGCAACTACTTCGACGCAGCAGCTGCTTCAAGTTATCGCTCAGCAAAATCGAAAGATCGCCCAGTTGGAGATCGAGGTGATGCAATTGAAAGCGATGAAACTGATGTATCGCCCACCAGGGGCGAGTGAGCATATGAATGTCGTCGAATATTTGGATAACATCGAGGAGAGACTAAGATGCCTGGAAAAGTAGCAGGATATAACGGAGTAGTTGATAGTGGTGGTGCAGGTGCATGTAACACGCCCCCATTTGTAATTGGACCTGCGGTCCCCCGTACTGTGACTGTCGGAGGACTCTTTCCGATCTTAGAGGGTGATGTATTAACACCAGCACCAGGGACGACCCCAGGAGGCAATCCCTGTACCACTCCTCGTGTTGCGATCAGCACGACAGCGAAAGTGAGAATGAATGGGTTACGCCCCTGTTGTCCTGGAGACTTTCTCGCAACTGCTACAGGCATCACAATTACTGCCGCGTCGGCAAACCCAAAAGTCAACGTGGTGTGATATAATAACAAAGTACATTGAGGTAATCAGACATGGCAAAACGCCCTTCACTGACTGGATCAAAGACAATTGAACCCAAGGAGAAGATGAGTCGCCAGGGAAGTGGTAGAAATACTAAATACAGTGCGACCAGTCGCAACAAAGCCAAGAAACGCTACAGAGGACAAGGACGATGACTGAATTCAATTATGTTGTAGGACGCCCATCTACACTGCAGTATCGTAGTGACGCTGATACTGATGGAGATGGTACGCTTTCTAAGGAAGAATTGAAAGCAGCGGGCATTAAAGACGGCATTGAGACAGCAGAAGCATCTGAAGAATGAATCTAATTTGTAATCTCCCTGCTGAGAAAGTATGGGTTCGTAAGGAATATCTTACTGACCATCAAAGTGGGCATGGAGAATTTGTTGAGGGCGTCTGGGTATCGGCAAAATCGATACCTGGACGTGCTTTTTATTTTGAGACTTATCTCCCACAATATGGGGCAATGTATGATAAGTTACCAATTAGTGCGTTTCTCCGAACGCCGAAAACTCCGACAATCGATATGGGGTTGGAAGATCTACAATTCTGGAACTGCATGGACTATGGCGTCGTATGCATGAACAAGGGATTTGTGACGAGCATGACTGCCGAAGTTAGAACTCGTAACTTTGGATGCATGAAGGGTCAATATATGTTTACGTTGGATAATTACCATGCAAACATTGACGTTATAGATAATAATGTAAGTGAAACTCCTGCCGAGCACAAGTCTCATAACTGCATAGCATTAGAGAATGGTCAGTTTGGTTTGTATCCTAACAATAGGATGCGTCTCTATGACCTCTCTATCACGCCTGAAGTGCCCTTAACTCCAGATTTCAAGGTATCCACCATAGAATACCAAGTTGAGAATACAGAGGGTTGGGGACGTTTAGGAGACACTGATGATTATTTCTGGGAAACACCACAGGAGAAAGACAATGGACAAGAGAGTGGACAAGAGTAAAGAATTCATTGAGGAGGGGATGACCCTTATCACTGAAACTGACTCTGATCGTTATCTAGATCAAGCAGCACGTCAGCGTAGATCAAAGAAAAAGGAAGAACTCTATCCACTGCCTGAAGATCGTCTAGACAGGCAGTGTGGCGGTGCTGGTGGATTTGACGATTTTGTAGAGCGTTGGACTGAGTGACTAAATAAAAAGACGGTCAGATAGTGTGTAGTGCCTACAGTAAACCCATTTAAGGATTTATCATTATCTTTTGGAAGAAATAAGGTTACAGATGACCTTCTTCTGAAGAAAGATGATGCTGCTGTAAAGCAGGCAGTGCAAAACATTATTTTGACGAATAAAGGAGAACGTCTATATGATGATCAATATGGATCTAATGTTAGATCCTATTTGTTTGAACCATTAGACTTAGCGACATCCAGTTCAATCGCTGATGAAATCAGAGGTGCATTAAGCAGGTATGAGCCAAGAATTAGAATTACTCAGTTATTAGTAGAACCAGATTTTGCTAATAATGGGTTTGAAGTCACATTGGAATTTGTGATTCAAGGACGTTCCGATATCCCACCACGTTCCATTGAGTTCTTTCTCAACCGTACTCGATAATGCCTTATACTCAAGTAGCAAATTTAGACTTTGCAGATATTAAAACGTCCCTGATTGACTACATGAGGGGGAACTCGGATTTCACTGACTATGATTTCCAAGGATCTGCACTATCTACATTATTGGATGTGTTAGCATATAACACATACTACACAGCATTCAACACTAACATGGTGGTGAATGAACTGTTCTTGGATTCTGCTACGTTGAGAGATAACGTTATCTCCCTAGCAAAGCAAATTGGATATCGTCCTAGATCTTCGACTGCACCAAAAGCAACAGTCAACTTCCAAGTTAACTACACTGGATCAGGAACAGCACCTGATGGTGTGAAATTGAAGAAGGGAACTGGATTCCTAACTAACTTTGATGATACCCTGTATCAATTCGTCACTATCGACGACCAGGAAGCGCCTCTAAACGGTGGTATTGCTGACTTTGGTGATATTGATGTCTATGAGGGAACGTTGATCACACAGTCGTTTACGATCAACACAGGACTCAAGAACCAAAGATTTATTTTACAAAATAGTGGATTAGATACATCATCAATTCGTGTGAGAGTATACCCACAAGAAAACGACACCAACTACGTTACATACAACGCAGCAGATAACATTCTAGATCTCAACGGTTCATCTCAAGTCTTCTTTGTTGAGGAGATTGAAGATGAGCAGTATGAGGTCTTTTTTGGTGATGGAGTATATGGTAAGAAACTTGCTAATGGTAACTTCATCGAGGTTTCATATCTGGTAACGTCGGCAGCTGCTACAAATGGCGCTAAGACGTTCACATTCTCAGGTATTATTACTCCCAAAACAGGCACTGCGAACTTCTCGTACACAACGTCTATATCAACCGTAGATGCCGCTGCAGGCGGTGCTGACCCAGAGTCGGTAGCATCTATTAAAAAGTCTGCTCCTAGGGCATTTGCAGCGCAAGACAGAGCGGTTACAGCAGCAGACTATGAGTCAATCGTAAGAAAGGTCTACCCAGCGATCTCAGACATCATTACTTTTGGTGGTGAAGAGGACGATCCCCCTGAGTTTGGTAAAGTCAAGGTTGCAGTAAAACCACAAGACGCAATTTCTCTATCTTCATATACTAAGAACGAGATCAAAACAAAACTGAAGGATTACGCTATCGCATCAGTTACTGTTGATATTATTGATCCATCAATCTTGTATATTGAACTAAACTCAAAAGTCAGTTATAAAAAGTCGTTAACAACATTATCAAAGAAAGAAATCGCAGGTAGAGCAACAACTGCAGTTGAAGATTACCTATCATCAGCAGAAACAGAGAAGTTTAACGGTAGATTCCGTCATAGTAAATTTGCATCTGTAATTGATGGTGCAGATCGTGCTATTACATCAAACGTAACTGAAGTAACATTGAGAAAAGATTTCTATCCAATTCTCAACTCTACTTTCTACTATGAGTTGTGTTATCTAAACACATTCAAGGATTCTTGTGACGAATCAGTCATGAAATCTACTGGGTTTGTAGTCAGTGAATATCCTTCCTACACAGTCTATTTGGAAGATGATACCTTTGGTAAAATTGACCTATATAGACTGAATGCCCTGACTGGCGAGAAGATCTATGTGAAGAGAGCAGTTGGAGATATTAACTACTCCAAAGGCGAGATTAAATTATATGATCTGACCATCATTCGAGGTAGTTTTTCGGACAATAAGATTGAAGTTCGCGTAGAGCCTGCGTCGAGAGACGTAAATGCTGTTCGCGAAGTTTATCTAGACGTTGATATCTCAAAATCCAATTTTAGTGCGGTTCCAGAATGAACTTAAAGACTAGAAATATTTCATCGCTGATTGAAAGTCAGCTACCTAGTTTTATTTTAGAAGACTATGAACTTTTTGGTAAGTTCTTGAAGTCTTACTATGCTCAGCAAGAACTGAGTGGTGGAGTTCTGGACATTATTTTAAACCTCACCAAATATCGTGATATCAATTTTTATGATAAAGCAGTTCTAACAGAGTCTACCAAAACCGTTGGTATCACTGGGATCTCAGACACTACTATTACTGTAGACAGTACCGAAGGATTTCCAAAACAAGGTCTTATCAAACTTGGTGATGAGATTGCATTCTATACATCAAAAACTGCGACAACATTTCAATCAGTCAGTAGAGGTGTAAGCGGTAACACCACACTAGGCGACCTATATTCTAATAGTAAGTTTGTTTCAACTTCTGCAGCATCTCATGCTGACGATACAGTTGTTGAGAACATTAGTAATTTATTTTTATATGCTCTAATCAAGAGTTTTGAGTCTGAGTATCTTGCTGGTATCCCAGAAAAGTATCTGAGAGGCGAGATCGACAAGAGAACTCTAATTAAGAACATCTCTTCATTCTACAAATCAAAAGGAACCAAGCGTTCCATTCAGTTTATTTTCAATTGCCTCATCAGTAGTGATGATACTGATGTATTCTTCCCAAAAGAGACCACACTAAAAGCGTCAGAATCTGACTGGTCTAAAGTTTACTCTTTGAGAGTTATTGCTTTAAGTGGAAATCCAGAAACGTTAATCGGAAAAAGAGTTACCCAGTCTGGTGCTTCATACGCATCTGCTGTTGTTGATAATGCTTTGAAAGAGCAGATTGCAGATGGCGTCCAAATGTGGGACATCATTCTTGCTGAAAGTTCGGTCAATAACGTATTTCAAGTAGCAAACAAAACATCTCTAACAAAAGATATCCAATCATCAGATACTGTAGGAGATAAGATTGAGGTTGATTCAACTTTTGGATGGGATAAAGAAGGACTCATTTACATTAATGGAGAAAGAATTGAATATTCTTCTAAGACTATAAGACATTTTGTTATTAAGTCTAGATCTTTATCGACTACACATGCATCTGGAGCAAAACTGTATAGTAATATCACGATTGATTCTGGTAATGTAAAGTTGCTTCCCTTAGGAGTTACTTACAACTTACAACCACAGGGAGCAATCCCATATGGTGTTGAAGGCGAAACTATCACTGTTGAGAAGTCTGGATTTGATACGGTAGATCCTATAATTAAAAAATCCAATAATACGATTAGATGGATGTTCCCAACATCATCATCAACGGTTCAAAGTGGTGATGCTAGAACAACTGCTGCTAACGTAGACACTATTCCTGGTATTAGTGCGTTCTTTGAAGATAAAGAAAACTATTACATTTGTTGCAGTGGATTCCCATTAGGAAGAACGATCTTTTTCAATCAAACTATTAGTGCAGACAAAACTCCAATTGATCAAGCACTATTGAGAACTATTCGCAAGAAGGCAGAAACGACTACAGAAGTATATGCTACTCCTAGAAAAGATGTAGGTATTTTTGTAGATGGTTCTATTGCTTATGGTTATAAGCATGAAGACGGCGTTCTGTTTGGAAAACTAACTAAAATTGAAGTTACGAATCAAGGATCTGGATATTCTAGACCACCATTCGTATTAATCAATAGTACACCATACAAAGCATCTGCAAATCTTTCTGGTAACGTTGTCGAGTCCATTACTATTACAGATGAAGGAAATTATACTACAACTCCACAGATAGAAATTGTTTCTGGTAGAAACGCAGTTTTAACTCCAGTTGTTACTTTAGGAAAAATCACAAGTATTGTAATTACCAATCCTGGTGAATATTATTCTGCACCACCAACGATTAGAATTACTGATAGATTAGGACGAGGTAGATTCGCAGATTACGTTGCTACTGTATCTGCTGGTGGTCAGATTACCGAAGTGACACAAATTAACGCTGGTAACTTTTATACCGCAGGTCAAGTATTAGTAGAAGTTATACCATCTGGAAGTAATGCAGAGGCAGAAGCGTCTATCTACGAATGGGTAAAGAATAGATATACAGTAGTAGGAACGGATATTGATAGCGAATATGGATTCTCTTTCAACAATTCAGCAGGATTCAATACTTACGGGGTTCTCTCATATGCGCCATCGCTAAGAACATCCCTGTCTGATAATGGAGTTTCACATTCCCCCATCATCGGATTCGCCTACGATGGTAATCCCATTTATGGTCCTTATGGATACACTGTTGCTACCGATTCGTCAACCGCCATCAAACGAATGGAAAGCGGTTATAGACAAAGGGCGTCTAGAACAAATGGTCCTTCTGCAACCACATATCCAATCGGAACTTTTATCCAAGACTATTATTATGCGGATAGACTTGGAGATCTAGATAGAAATAATGGTAGGTTCTGTGTTACACCAGAATATCCAAATGGTGTGTATGCATACTTTGTTACTTTAAATGCATCTCTACAACCAGAATTTCCATATTTGCTAGGGGAAAACTTCTATTCACTACCTCTTACAGCAAACTACCAAGAGTTCCAAACACATGCTGATCTTCCATTAGATGCAGTTAGACTAAGAACTCAGAGCACTCCTCAAAATGGTATTATTACTAGAGCAAAAGTAAAGGATGTCTCTACAGGTAGTATTGATAAAATCAAAACATATGATTCTTCTGATAATTTCTCTGTAGGGTCTAGTATTGTTTTTGATAACTCCCAGACTGGTGGATCTGATGCTGCTGGTTTAGTATCTTCTGTTAATGGTAAAACAGTTTCTTCTCTCCAAGCAACTGATACACAAAGAGTTGCAACGATTCAGATCACAGAAAATTGCTTCATTTATGATGGAGATACAATTACTCAATCTAGCACTGGTGTAACAGGAACTGTTGTTGGTGATGTATTAGATGATAAGTTTGTTGTTCTTGAGAATGTAACAGGAGTTTTTGATGCTACTGGTCTTGTAGATTCATCAACCCTTACTTTAAATGTTGTTTTGAATACGAATGCAACATTCACCGCTGGTGCTATTGTTACTCTTACTGATGGTGATAACGACATTGCTACTGGAGAGATTGTACTTTCTACAGAAAGAAGAAACTCAGTAAAGATTAAGGTTATCAGTGGAACGTTTAATCAATTTGCAGGTAGTGGATATTATTTAAGAAGTGATAATCTTTTGAACACTATTGGTGCTGAAATTTTAAGCACTTCTAGTCTCAGTACAGATTTAGTTCCATTTATTGTTGATACTAATGTTGCTCTAGTAACTACTAGTACAAATCACGGATTAGGCATTGGTAGTAAAATTAATGTAAAAATTGACCCAGATGATTCAGTTGCAACAAAAACTTATCATGTACAATTAGGTGCAACTCAAGAAATCGAACTAACACAACCAACTTTTGTAACTGCTATTAATGATGCTGGGTTAGGAAGAGGAGATTTGGTGAATGGTGGATTTGATTATGCTACCAATACTTACACTGATGTAGAGTTAATTTTTGTAGACCAGACAGCAACTAGAGAAGACCTGGGTGCAGTTGGAGATGCTAATAATGCAGAAGCAACCATTGTTGTATCGGATATTAACAACACAGGTTTAGGATCTGTAACCAGCGTAACTATTACAACAAAAGGATCTGGTTATGTTAAGGGTGATGTTCTAACTGTAGAAGATTCTGCACTGAATAGATCAACATCTTCTACTAATACACAAAGATTACGCTTCGTAGTTGATCATATTGGATTTGCTGCTGGAGAAACTGTATTAAAACTTGGAGATGTATCTGAACTAGCAGTAAATGATCTTTTGGAAGTTGGAGAAGAAATTGTAAAGGTTACTGCTGTTTCTGAAGGTGATAAGACAGTAACGATTGATAGAGCACAAGAAGAAACAGAAGAGATTGATCATTTTGATAAGGAAGAAGTTTCTCTTTATAACTCAAGATATAACTTTACGGTAGGATCTCAAATCGCAATCACTGGTAATGCGTCTCTTGATCCTGTTATTCTATCATATACAGGTAACAAACTGATTGTTGAGCACAATCAACTATTCTTTAGTTCTGGATCTTACAATGATTATAAGATTGGATCTGGATCTAGTTTCTTTGATAACAGTTCTCCAAAGAGACTGGTGGATATTGATACCGCGTCAGATTTCTTGATTGTTACGAAGATTTCTTCGTCTGCTTCAGGACCATTTGAAGTATCTCCAAATATTCAGTTCCAAGAATATTATCAATACAGATTTGATCTATCTCATTCAACAAATGCCTTATCTGAGTTCTTAATCTCCCCAAGTAAGCAAGACAATATCATTGCACCTGAATTAGTACGTGTCGGTACTCCTGGACAATCTGGTGCATATGTCTATGCTAAATTTGGATACGGTCCAAGAACGGGAACTGTTAATCTAGCAGGAACATTAACTGAAAGAAGAGAAAGACTATATCAAAGATATTATTACAAGTCAATCGTTACCACGGATTCATCTGGTAATCAGTCAATTCGTATTGGTCCCACTAGTGTTATCGAAGATCGCGATAACTACATTGAAATTATCAATGATCCTCTTCAAGGACAGCAAAGTGTTGTATATGTAACGCCAACACGTTTTGTATACTCTATGGGAACTGGAGCTAGACCAGAGTGGTATGGAACGGGTAATATTAAGTATAGCACAACTGCTAAAGGAGCAGTTGGTTCAATTAATGAAGTAACTGTTTCAAATCTTGGATCTGGATACAAGAAAGTTCCTCTTGTTCTAGGTGCTACACTGAAAAAAGCATTTGAAGCAACAGTTACTGCTAATTGGGACGCTGTAAATCAAAATATCTCAACCGTTACAATCAATACTTCTGGTCAAAATTATTCTAAACCAAAGATTGTTGTTATCGATGGTGATGGTACAGAAGCGAATTTTGAGGTATTGAAATCTTTCGATAATAAAGTCTCTGGTGTGCGTGTAATCAACAAAGGAAAGAACTACACATATCAACCAAAACTAAGAGTCATTGAGAGTGACGTTAGAGTTTTTGCTCTAGGATCAAACATCGGTACGGTCAAGAATGCTGAGATTGAATTTAGCGGATCTGGAGTATGGAATGATACTTCTATTCTAAGAAAACATTCTGCTAGTGTTGGTATGGTTGTTGATACTACAGACACTTTCTTGCAGGGTGAAAGAGTGGAGCAAGGTTCTTCTTATGGTCTTGTATCTTTAGATGGATGGAGAACAGGATCAAATATCCTGAAGGTATCTGTACAAAATGGAGAATTTGTTGCTGGTAAAACAATTACTGGTATTACAAGTGGTGCTTCTGGAACTGTAGATGAAGTTCTCACCACTGATTTTGATATAGATTTGAGATCATACTATGATAACTTAGGAAGATATCTGTCTGATAAAGGAAAAGTCGGCGTCAAAACACACCGTATTGCCGATAACAAGTTCTATCAAGACTACTCATATGTAATTGAGTCTACTTCTGGTATCAATGATTGGAAAGAACTAGTAAAAGAGTCTGTTCACCCAGCAGGATTTAATCTCTTTGGTGAGTTGAATGTTAACTCGCAAGGAACTGTAAGACTGCAACCAGAACCAAAGATTTCACAAATCAGTACACTTAAACTGTGGGATCAAGATGTAAACAAAGTTACTGTTAGTTCTAAAATTGTGAAGAAGAAAATCACAATTAATAAAGTAGAAGATAGTAATATCAAAGAAGGATCTGGATCTGTTGTCCAGAAAGCATTTGATTCTGCTGCTCTGACTGCTAGAGAAATTTATATTGGTCCAGCATTTACTGGTACATTCGGCACTAGCGGAAATGTTAGTGGTAACAGAACGTTTACTATCTACGACAAAAAGACAAATGATCCCATCACGCCATACAATGAAATGGCGCTTACTATTACATTAGATGGTATTCTTCAGGAACCAGAAACTTCATATACTGTTTCGGGAAGCACAATTACTTTTGCTAAAGCTCCATTAGGTCCAAGGACTGATAATGGAGCAGCGATCCCTGCTCAAAAGTTTGTTGGTAGATTATTCCAGTTCAAGGATAATGTAAAGAACGCACAATATCTCAAAAAAGTCAGACCTATCTTCCAACAAGGAGGAACATGGATTGATGCTGCTAATCAGATTAAATTCAATCGACAGTTTATTGTTGAGGAAGCAATCGGATATGCAAAGGCGACTTATCCTAATCTAGCATGGAACCAATTGGAGTCTAAGTGCTCTAGAGATATTGGTCTCATTGTAGACGCATATGAGCATGATGTTAGATTTGGTGGAAACTGGAAGACTATCCAGGCAGCGGAGTCTTATTTCAATAACGGCAACTTAGCGTACATCAATGCTCAGTTAACAGAAAGTATCGCAACATATAAGTATGCAACTTCACTATGTGTTGCTGCAATGAGAAATTGGGATCTTTCTTTAGATGGATGTACGATTACTGCAGGATCTGATATTATCACAGTTCCAACAACATTGGGTCTGGCGGTTGGAATGGACGTTAGCAGTGGAGCACAATTCTACCCAGGAACAAAACTGTTAGAGATTCTTAGCGACACACAAGTTAGAGTATCAAGTCCTGGTAACTTTAGTTATAGTCCTAATATTATTTCGACCACAGTTGTTACAACAACAAATGTTACCTACGGTCCAACCACTGTTACAGGTACAGGTCTTCTACATGTTGGTGTTCCATCAACAGTTACTATTACAAGTACAGTAAACAATATTGACCAAGTAACATTCTCCTTCAGCAGAATTAACAATGGAACATTTATGGATGCTGCTAACTTGATTGAGAAGAATAAAGAGTATATCAAGGAAGAGACTCTCGGATGGGTCAAGGCAACATATCCTTCATTAGTTATTCCTAACGAAGCGAAATGTACTAGAGATACTGGATACCTAGTTGATGCATTTGTTTATCATCTCAGATATGGCGGAAATGCAAACGTTGTAGACTTTGGTGAGAGATATTGGGTAGGAAACAAGTTGTCCTATATCAATACAGAATTTACCGAAAGTAAAGCTGCATATAGACATGCTACTGGTTTGATGGTCAAAGCAATGAGAAATAATCTCACTGCTGGTACATATACATCTATTGTTCCCTTTACAGATACATCTATTCTTTCAGATCCTGCTAGTTCTTATACATCGACTTGTGCTCAAGTTGAACAAACTCTCAACACTTACATCGACATTGTTGACGAAGTTCTAAACAAAGGAACTAATATCGTTGAAGTTTCCGATGAGAACAGTCAGCGTTCAGGTAACTATACTTCAACTCTAACTTACTCTAATAATAATATTCTAGCAGATAGTCTTTTTGCAGAATGTGCTATCGTACAATCTGCTCTAGGATCTCTATTCGACAACATTAGCGATGTCTTGAATGGTCAAACAGTAGACACTGCATTGCCCGATTATTTTGATGGAGAAAATGTTGATTTTGAATTGTACTACACTGATAACACACCCGTTAAGACATCTAAAAATGAAGATTTATTTGTAGGTATAAATGGGGTGTTCCAGAGTGCAAAATATGATGCTACATTCCCAAGAAATAATGCTTATCAAATTGTAAGATCTTCTGTAGCATCTGAACCTGATAGAATTGTTTTTGCAGAACCACCAAAATGGGAGCAATCACTCAATACAATTCTAGTACAAGAACCACTTGCGGTAGAAAAATTCTTTGCACATAATTTAGGCAAGTATCTACGTCTATCAATTCAGTCGGAAAACTTTAATGGAAAGACTCTCGGATCTTTCACTATGAGAAATGAAGAGACTGGTGATGTTGTTGTTGTCGATGATGACAGATTTTTACTCGTGTTCCTTGACGGTGTTCTACAGGAAAGAGAAAGAGCATATACAATTAATGAATCAAGTATCACATTTAAGCAAGCTCCAAGATCAGGACAAAAAGTAGATCTGGTTCTTCTCATTGGAGATTCTGTAGATCAACTTCTTAGTGCTTATAATTTTGAGTCAAGCAAGTTCTACAATGAGATTACAGTATCTGTTACTGGTGGATCTGCTGAGTACGATACATTCAAAGAAAATATCAGAGAACGCTCTATCATCTATCAATTAGATGGTGGCGTCTATAAAACTCTGGGAATGTTTAAAAATCATCAACCTATTACTGGTGGGTGGAAATTCCGTATGCTAGCACATAATCCAGACATTGATTTATCTCAACCAATCAGAATTGCATCAACTGTTGATATCGTCAATTCTTCATACACATCGATTGATCTTTCTTCACTCACAACTAGTGTAGACTATGTTGTAGATTCTGATAGTAATAGAGTCCTCAGAAAAGATACTACATCTTGGTTGTATGATGTTGTAAAACCAAACATCACTGGACTTGAACCTGGAGATCAAATTAAGATCGATGGCGAGACAGATTTTAGAACCGTTAAGAAAACTCCAAATACATTAACTGCTCTAGACTATGCTTCTAATTCGGATATTTCTGATACCCTTGGAACTGTTAGTGTATCAAATTACAATGGAGTTCAAAGAGGTGAAGGACTTGATGTAGTAGCAACTGTAACTAATGGCGTTGTTACTAGTTTGACTTGGAATAAGAGAGACTATTCGAGAAACCCAGATGCTTATCAATACAATACTGCACCTGCTCTCGTTTTTGAACCTGTTGATCAAAATGGTGGTGGTGCTAGGGCACATGTTATTGTTAGTGGTGGTGAAATTATCGATGTTGTTCTTGACCATGGTGGTAGTGGTTACACTTCTGCTCCTATCGTTAATGTAACAAGAAGATACAAGATCAAGAAGAAAAAGAGAACCATTGATACCAAATATACTATTGGTGTTCAAGGTAAAACTTCTGGTGGATTTAACACATATGCGACTCTAGTCCGCACACCAACTAATAATGGATTTGAAAGTACACAACTTGCTAGACTTGGATCTTCTGAATTAGCAGTTACACTAACAGATCAAAATGTTCTGGATCCACAACCAATTTCACATAGAGAAACATATATTGAGAGAACTCGTACTATCAGACCAGTTGAATCTGCATTGATGGTTGCTGCTCCAACTCAATCTATTGTGGATTACAAACTGCAGAAGATTCTTACTACAAGTGTAAGTTCATCTACTGCTTTCACTACCAATCATCCTCCAACAACTCAGTCTGTACCTATGGGAACAGCGCAACAGTCTACTATTAAGATTGCAACTATGTTGGACGTTGATTATTCCGCAGCTGATCCAAACGTATTTGCAAACACTGCTCAATTCCCAGCAACAGGAATTATTCAGGTTGGTCTATATCAACTTGAGTACAGCTCTAAGCTTTCCGATCGTTTTATCATCGATTATGGAAGCACAAATACACTGCAACCATCCAACGGCGGAACAGTCACTGCAGGAAACCTCGCGAGAGAGGTATAAATAAATTATCAATATAAATAAGTTGGATCCAACTGTAGCAATCTACCTTAATCAATTATGTCGGCACTCATTTCTGAAAATTTTCGTATTTTTAACGCACAGCAGTTCCTAGAGTCATTATCCGAAGGCGCTAATGACCAGGATCCTGCGAAGTCTCGTATGTACTTCTTTGTAGGTAGATCTGATCCCTGGAATTCTTACCTAGAAATCTATAACGTTGGAGGAACTGCAGCATTTGCAGTCGGAGATACTGTCTATGATGCTGGTGCTTCTGGAGCAACTGCATATGGATCTACTACATTCGCAGCTACAGTCGTTGCAGTATATCCCAATTCACTCCTAGTTAATAACCCAACTCCTGCTGCTGCAGTCCCTGGTGTTGGTAACGTTATTAAGGGTTACTCTGGTGGATCTGATACAGGTGCTGAAGCAGAAGCAGGTGTTTATCGTATTGCCGACGAACAGAATGCACCCGCTCCTCTTGATAACCAAGAAGAGAAGTTCAATGTATACAGAGAGATCATCGGTGCTAAGAGAATTGAGTCATCGAATGTAATCTCAGTTGTTCCTCGTGTTAACTGGAACACAGCGTTGAACCCAACGTTCGACATGTACAAGCCCGATTACAGTGCAGTTCCTTCAACTGGTGGTTCTGCTAAACAGACTACAACAGGTCAAACTTCACTTGGTGCAGCAAAACTTTATGTAATGAATACTAACTATGAAGTATTCAAGTGCATCTATAACAAGGAAGATCTTGCACCTGGAACAAACACGGCATCTGATATGCCTGTAACATCAGCAAACTATGCTAATGGTGTTTATACTGGTCCTAACGATGGATACCGTTGGAAGTATCTTTACACTATGACTACACAGCAAGTCATGGACTTCTTGTCCAGCGACTTCATGCCTATTGGAACATATGCTGGTCCTGCTGCTGTTGATGGCGCAATCGACACAATCTTTGTTTCTGCAACTGGTAGCGGACTCCCTGCAAACAAAACTGGTGCTAGCGCACTATATGCTCCAATCCTAGGAGATGGTACAGGCGGTATTGCTAAGTTTGAAACCGATGGTTCTGGTACAATCACTTCAGCAGAAGTACATGCTGCAGGAACAGGATATACCTACGCTGCTATTGCACTAGAGACTGGTACTGGAACTGGTGCTGGTGGAGATGCATATGGTGTATTTTCTGACTCTGCCCTAGCAACTTCAGAAACTATTGCTGCCGCTGCTCGTGGTGAACTAGAAGCAATCATTCCTCCTCAAGGTGGTCATGGTTCAAATCTAGCACAAGAGATGAACGCTAAGCGTGTAATGGTAAACGTTCGTCTAACTTATGATGAAGGTCAAGGTGACTTCCCTGTAGAGAACGAATTCCGTAGAATCGGTATTATTCGCGATCCTCTTCAGTGGGGTTCTACTTCTTTCCTAGCAACTAACACCGCATCTGGTGTATATGCTGTACGAGTTACTGGTACAGGTCTTTCCGATTCATCTTTTGGTGGAGATAACATCATTCAACAAACCGTAACTGGTGGAACTGCTAAAGGAAGTGTTGTTTCTTGGGAACTAGATGATAGCAGCACCACATCTGGTGTTCTTAAGTATTATCAGTCACCAGAACTTCACAAAGATGCTGGTATTGTCCGTGCTTTTGAATCAAATGCTGCTAACGCAATCGTAGATCAAGGCACCAATGGTTCGGTAAACGTAGCAACAACATCTACCGAAACTGTTAGAGGAGTTACCTTTGCTGCTGGTCTAGCAAACCCAGAAATTAAAACAAACTCTGGCGAACTCGTATACATAGAGAACAGAAGACTTATTACTAGATCTGCCGATCAAATCGAAGATATTAAACTAGTAATCGAATTCTAATTCCATGTTAGACTTGGTTTACGATGCCCCAAAAGACAAATTTAAACGTATCACCATATTACGATGATTATGATGCGGGAAAGAACTTTTATAGGGTTCTTTTCCGCCCTGGTTATGCTATCCAAGCAAGAGAATTAACTCAACTTCAGTCTATTCTACAGAATCAGATTGAGTCGATTGGTAGAAGGCAGTTTAAACAAGGGGATCTTGTAATCCCAGGTGAAGTTGGTCTCAACAATAAATTAGACTACGTAAAGTTGTCCTCAGTTAGCGAAGTTGCTATTTCTGAGGGCAATTCTGTTGTCTATAAAAAGTACGATATTTCTTTGCTAGTTGGTCAGACGTTGAGGGGCATCACGTCTGGAGTTACTGGTACAGTAATTACAACTAGATATGCAACAGAATCGTCATCAGATACGATTTATGTAAACTACACTAGCAGTGGAAACTCAAACAACGAATCTACATTCCGTCAAGGGGAAACACTAGAAGTCGTAGATGGCGTCAATACGCCTCTCCTAGTGGTCGGAACTGATGGAAGTGTTCTTCCTACCTCTGTTACCACTACAGACCCTGATACGGGCGTAGAGACCTCACAGAGCAGTTCTGCTATGGGGTTTGCATCTGCTGTTAAAGTAGAAGAAGGCATTTACTTCGTTAATGGTCATTTTGTTAGAAATGATGAGGATCTCATCATTCTTGATCCATACACAAATTCACCATCAGCAAAAGTAGGATTTAAAATTTCTGAGTCGCTAGCGACCCCAGAAGAAGACAATACTCTCTACGACCAAGCAAGAGGGTTTGCTAACTTTAGTGCTCCTGGAGCACATCGTCTACTGATCAAATTAAATCTAGAGAAGTATGATCTAGATGCAAGTACAGATAGCAACTTCATTCAACTTGTATCTGTAAAAAAAGGTGCTGTACAAAGAAAAATTAAAGCAGCAGACTATAACATTATTGAAGAGACTCTAGCAAGAAGAACTTACGATGAGTCTGGTGATTATGTTGTTGAGGATTTCCCATCAGAAATTCGCGAGTATTATCAGAGAAATGGTAACAGAGGATTATACTCAAAGAATGTTGAAACTGGTTTAGTTAATGGACTAGACGAAGCGTCTGCGGCAGAAAAACTAATCCTCTCTTTGGGTGCTGGTAAGGCATATATTAGAGGATATGAAATCGTCAATAAAGAATCGAAATATCTAACTCTCAATAAATCTAGAGAGTCTCTTGAAAGAGATAATATTACACTTAAGCACACTGGTCTAAGTTCATATTACCTCACGAACGTTTATAATACAGTTCCACTGAACTCATTTGATGCTGAACTAACAGCATTTCCATCACTATACCTCAATAAAGTTTTTTCTGACGGTTCTATCGGTCAGAATAATTCCGAGGCAAGCACAGCTCAGAAGCAGACAAGATCTAGAAGAACATCAACATTTGATAGCGATCAGGCAATCAAAACCGTTCTTATTGATATTACTACAACTGCGACAGGCAAAACTTTTGCTGACCTAACAGACTCCACATTTGAGTCAACATTTGGTAGTTTCTTCGTTCGTTTGTCTTCACAAAGCAACGATACTCAAGAAATTACATCACTTGCTTTCTCTAAGTTTAACGGCACAACTTTCTTAGGTGCTGGTCAATATGTAGAGTTTACGTTTGTTGGACGTAGAGACGTTATCGACAGTATTCTAAAAGAATACAATGATGATGACGCTGTAGATAAGAGAACAAAACTCTACTTCACCGAAAATGGAGCAGAGAGTTCTGATCCAACAGATATCTTTGGTAAGATCGTTTCTTATTCCGAGACTATTGTTCCTACAATTGGACTAGCAAAACCAAAGAATATGGTTCTTCAAGAAAGAGGACCAGGATTCGATCCAAACTCAGACAGAATTCTTTCCAAAGGAAGAATCGGAAGCACTGGAGTTTACAATACGACTTTTAAAATGTCGTACTTCAATCCAGTATTCCTAACAAAGATTTTGCTAGACAGTGAAATTCCATCTGGTCAGTTCCAAACTGGTAAGTACGTTTCTGGAACACGAAGTGGTGCTTATGGTGTTATTGAAGGATCTCCAAATGGTTATCTAACTTCTGGAAATAGAATTTACCTCAAAGTAATTTCAGGAGAATTCCAGCAGGGAGAGACTATTGTAGATGAGGCAGGTAATTCACTCAGAATTGCAACAGAAAATACTATCTCACACTTTATTGTTGATAACAGAGGAATCAACTACGGTGGTTTAAGTGCTGCTGTTATTGATGGCGTAACATATGATCCTTCTGTTGTAGGTGTAGGTGTTGATCCTTCAACTGGAGTCTATAAATTAGATGTTAGAAAGAGAGAACTACTCGCTAACACATATGCACAACCACCAAGCGTAGTAATCTCAACTACGTCTACCCAGTTCAATGCAGCTAATGCTGCAGTTGTACGTGCAATTCTATTCAAGAACGTCATTGAGACTTACACACCACAAAATGTTAAGTCTATGTGGGCACGTTTCGGTGTTGCACCACAAGGAGCAGCTGCACCAAATCTATTCACTTCTGATGTAGAACTATCAAGAACCAGTTATATTGATTCTACTACTGTAACTGATTTTACTTTCAGTGGTAATCAAGGCGAACAATATCTTGAGTGTACTGGTTTTGGAGGAGATGCTTCTAAATTCCTAACCCAAGGAGATCTAGTTCAGTTCTCTGATGCTAATAATAATGTTGTGCAGGCAATTGTACAATTAGCAACTAGACCAGAAGGAACTAAAAAGTCCAGAATCTATCTTGACTCATTAGTACCAGAAGATGTTTCATCATCTACTGTATTGAGAGTTAGACCAAAAATTGATAACGCTTCCAAGTCTACTCTCATTTTCCCAACTGGATCTAAGCAAATCAGATCCCTCGTTAAGAACTCTGATGATACTGCTATCAAGATGTATCAGAGAAGAGACTTCGTTCTTGACTCATCTGCTGCTGGTGGTAATATCACATTTAGAGCACAACTTGAATTTGGTACTCAGAAATTTGTAAACTTTACAGAAGACAATTTTGTTCTATCTGTTCTTGATAAAGGTAATGCAACATCAGTAGAAACTGGAGATATTGTATATGTACCCGAGGATCAAGTAACAGTTGCTTCTTCTACTGATAGTACAACTGGATTGACTGCTGGTAGTGTTACTGTTACTTTACCAGCGAACTATTTTGGAGCACTGCAAGGAGGATCTACATATCCAAAACTAAAACTAAGTGCTACTCTAGAGGTTACAAAAGCACGTCCAAGACTTAAAACCGTTGTAAGAAACAAGCAGATTCTAGTTAAACCAACAGGAGACAGAATTCTTCCTTTCAGAGGTCAAGATATCAACGCAGCAGAGATCAATACTATTTCTTATGCTGACGCATTTAAGGTCAACTATATTTACGAAGGATCGCCAACATCGGCACCTGAAGTAGATAGCTCAGGTAAGTTGATCAATGGTACTGATGTTACTAATAGATTCAACTTTGATAATGGTCAGAGAGACACACTATATGATGTATCTCGTATTGTTCTAAAACCTGGATTTGAAAATCCAACTGGTCAGATCCTAATCTCATTTGACTACTTCGATCATTCTCAAGGTGACTTCTGTGTCGTAGACTCGTATCTACACGAAGCAGGTGTACCAGCAGATGAGATTCCACAATTTAACTCGTCCGTATATGGAGTAACTAACCTCCGTGATGTTATTGATTTCAGACCAAAGGTAGACAGTGACTCGACAGTCACAGGATTCCAAGATCAATCTATCTTTGCAAACTCTATTTTCAATGACTTTACTGGAGATAGTGGTGTTGTATCAAGTTGCCCTGCATCTGATAGCAATCTTCCATGGACAATCTCATTCTATCAGAATCAATATCTAGATAGAATTGATGGTTTGTTCTTGAATAAGAAAGGTGAATTTATTATCAAGGAAGGAAATTCATCTCTCAATCCATCCAAACCAGAGATGGTTGATGATGCGATTGCTCTAGCATACATTTACATTCCTGCTTATACAAGTAAGAGCACAGATGTAAGAATTGTTCCTGTTGATAATCGTCGATTCACTATGCGTGATATCGGCAAACTAGAAAAGCGTGTTGAAAGACTTGAGTATTACACTCTTCTCAGTGTTTTAGAGCAGCAAGCTCTTAACATGCAAATCAAAGACCAATCTGGTTTTGAAAGACTCAAGAGTGGTTTTGTAGTCGATAACTTTGAGACACACAAAGTAGGAAATCTAGCATCAGAAGATTATAAGTGTTCTATTGATACAAAGCAGTCTGTACTCAGACCTCAAGCGAGAGAAGATTCTCTGGAGTTGCAAGAAGTTAACACCACAAATGATCAACGTGTTGTAGCTGGATATCAAAGAAGTGGCGATGTTATCACTTTACCATATACAAATCTAACTCTACTAGAGAACCCATTCGCAACAAAGACTATCAAACCAAACCCATTTGTTGTGGTTCAGTATGTTGGAGATGCGTCTTTAGATGCACCTGTTGACTCATGGTATGAGAATACTGATGCTCCTTTGATTACTGATAACAATGCTCAAACATATACTATTTTCTTGGCGAAAGATAACGTAAGAGAAGCGTATTCAAGTTTGTACAACTCTTATAGAGTAAACTGGGTTGGATCTGATGACTCATTCTTCAATATCGGATCTCTAGCAGATATCAATAGTGATCAGGTATCTTCCACAGTAAAAATTGCTTCGGTAGGAAGTTCTTCAAATATCAGTCCACAAAATCATGAGACTGGTCAAGGTCTAAAGACCAAACTCGTTGGAGACTCTGCTGTTGCAACATCTCTACAACAGTTCTGTAGATCAAAAGTTCTCAAGTTCACCCTCAGAAGAATGAAGGCGAATACCAGAATTTATCCCTTCATTGAGGGAAGAGACATTAGCAGATGGACATGCCCTGATCTCAGATTTAGTGGTATGCCTGGTAATTCTCTAGGAACTTTTGGTGGAGAACTTATTACCGATAGTGCTGGTAATGCAAGTGGTATCATTGTATTCCCTAATGGGTTACCACCTGTAGAGGGAAGCACATGGAACAACTATCTCTTTAACGTTCAATATGATAACAATGGTGAAGAACTACAATTTACTGTTGGTGAAAAGACCATCAGATTCACGTCAAGTGCAACTGACGAATTAAAAGAGAATGTAACCACATTTACAGAAGTCAAGTATTATCCTACTGGTGTTACACCAAGAAATCCTGCATCTATCATTTCAACTCTACCAGCAGAGTTCAAATCAAATGAAGGTAAGCAGATTGTAGATGCAGACACACAGACCAAGAAGAATCCAAGTCCTCTCACTCAAACATTCAAAGTTGAGAATATGGATGGCGGATGTTTTGTAACTGGAATCAATCTTTTCTTCAATAAGAAAGATTCTAAGGTTCCTGTTAGAACTTATCTAACTTCTACTGAAAGTGGTAAACCAGGCAAGTTTATTGTTCCTGGAACTGTTAAAACAGTTGACTCAGAAACTAAACTTAAAGTATTCATCTCTCAGGACGGTAGTGTCGAAATTGGAGAAACTGTAACTGGAAATACTTCAGGTGCATCTGGTCCTGTATACAAGATCTTTGATAGAACCAATACTGAAGTTCTACCTGGAACTGGTAATAAGATTCCTCTATCAGCAGATCAAGTATATACATTGATTCTGTCTAATAACAATGGATCTTCATTCCAGCAAGCAGAGACACTAGAAGTCCCCTCTTTGACTCTAGCAAATAACACTAACAATACCAGTATCACTCTTACTATTGCAAGAGATTCTGGTAAACTTACTGATCTAAAAGTTATTTCTAAAGGATCAAACTATGATACCGCATCGATGACTATTGAGAGTCCTCAGTTGCCTGGTGGAACTACTGCTACTGGAGCTCTAGGAGTTTCTGGTGGTAATCTATACAACGCAGAAGTTTCTATTGCAGGATCTGGATATACTAGCGCACCATCTATTGTTATCAATGGAACTGGTTCTGGAAATGCTGGTGGTGAAGTTCAAGCTTTCATCACCATCGATACTCCAGCAGTAAGAATGGGTGTAGCAACAAATGACGAGGGCGAATCGCCAATCGCTACTCAGTTCATGTTTGATTATCCTGTATATCTACAGAATGATACCGAATATGCATTTGTTGTAGAAACAGATTCTCCAACATATGAAGTTTGGGCATCTGAAGTTGGTGCTGCATCTGGATCTGGTACTGTTACACCTATTTCTGGTCTTGGATCTGTATTCAGATCTCAGAACGTTGATAGTTGGACAGAAGACCTCAGAGAAGATATCAAGTTCCAAATGCTTCGTGCTGAATTTGATATTTCAAGAACAGCATCTCTACTCTTGTCTAACGCTCCAATTGGTTATGAAACCATGGATACCGATCCAATTAGAACAAGTAGTGAATCTAATAGCAGTGCAACTCTGAAGAGATTTAGAGGTAATAATAACTACGTCCAAGTCACTCATAGAGATCATGGATTTGAGGACGGATCAAAGTCATATGCATTCTTCAAGTCATTAACCTCAACTGGTGGAGTTTCTGCATCTACTTTGAATACAACATTGTTCCAAGTAGAAAATGCTGGTGTTGATACATTCAACATTGCGTCTCCAACCAAAGCAAGTTCTAGTGATATTGCTGGTGGATCTGCTGGTCTAATTTCTACTAATAGAAAATTTGAAAAACTATTCGCTCAAATTGGATACCTATCATTCCCAGAGACTACTTTGAACAGTTCAGTTAAGACTACTAATGTAGTTCCTGTAGATAATGGTGCTGTTAATTATGTTTCTTATTCTCAATCTGATTATGAGAAGACATTCATTGGTCAAGAGCATTTCTTCATCAATCAGAAGGTTGTTGCTTCGAGAGTAAATGAACTGTATAACGACATCTCAAATTCTCTCGTTTATAAAGTAGACCTTGGATCCACAGTTTCTAACCTGTCTCCACTGATTGATTTGAGAACCAGTTCTGTTAAGACTATTTCAAACAGAATTGAGAATGCTACTGGTAAAGAATCTAGATTCGGTAGAAGAAATCAAATTCTTGAGTTCTACAAAATCTTTACATTTAGCGTTAATGGTAATTCTGGTACTGCTATTGATGTTGGACAGACAGTTGATTCAACAACCAACACTACAACATCTGAAGTAGCTGGTCTTCAGGGAGGAAGTGGAAAGGTTCTTGCATTTGATGCAAGCACAAACACTGTTACAGTTCAGTTGAGAAGTGCTGGTCAATTCAAAGCAACAGAAGCTCTAACGTTCTCATCACAAACTACGTTGACTGGAGTTACTATTTCTAACTCAGGACCACAAGAACTAGTCCCATCATTTACATTGAATACTGTACTAAACGGTTATAATGTAAATGAAAATGCTTCTACTGCAGATGATGAACTATATCTAGACAAGATCAGTGGTAAGATTGTTGATTGGGATGTTAACAATCAACAATTGGTAGTCTTTAATGATAAGAATCCTATCAATGATAACTATGATGCTGCTGTGACTGGAGGATCTGTATATACAAGAAATTCAGATCCATCTGCTCAGCAGTCAGATATCTTCCGTGTTGGAGATTATGTGCAGTATACGGGTCAAACCGCAAATACTGAAGATTGGTGGGAAGTTCGTAAGGTTAATTTCCAAGAGGGTATCTCTTTTGTACCTGAAGATAGATCCTCAAATACCTCTGGTATTGCTAAGTATCTAACTAAAGAAATTAGTTTGGATAACCCAGGAACCAGTATTGATGTTAAGTTGACTGCTAACGTCAGAGACATCAAGAACCTCAAGGTTCTATACAAGATTAGAGAATCTTCCAGTGAAGTTAACTTTGAAAATATTGAGTGGAAATACTTTAATGTAGATGGATCCCCAGATATCACTCTAGAGGCTTCAGCAGAAAATGAAATCTCAGGTCTCTTTGAAAAACAAGAGTCTTATCAAGAGATTCCATTTAGTGCTTCTGATCTACCAGAATTCAGTTCTTTTGCAGTCAAAGTTGTTATGCAGTCTGATAACCCATCATATGTTCCAAAAGTTCAAGATCTAAGAGCAGTTGCTTCATTCTGATGGATTATATACAAGTAGATGGTGAGGACGGACTCTTTAGAGATCCGTCCACTGGTGCTATTATCAATCGTGATAAGAAAGCATTTGATCAGGTCCGTGCTTCTAGAATGAAATCTAAATTAGCGGATGCTGAAATTCAGGAACTCAGAGATGAGATATCCGAACTAAAGCAGCTCGTACATGCTATAATAAATAGGTCAGATCATGCATGACTTATGGAAACTACAAAACTGAAATCTGAATTTGAACAGCAAATCAAAGACGCTAATGAGCGTATTGCAAAATCCGAGGCAGAACTTGTCCGACTAAAAGAATACCGCACTAAACTCCAGGGTGGTCTTGAAACTATTGCTCTCTTAGAAGAGGGTGTATCTGAAGAAGAAACGCCGAGTCAACCAGAAGTTTCTCCAGAAGCAGTAGCACTTCAATAATAACTTCGCCCTCCACTAAATAGTGGGGGGTTTTACTTTAGTCTGATGGCGGCAATTCCAATTAATTTAATTTGTGAGAAGGGAACGGATTTTACAGCGACATTCAACATTCAGAATGAAGCTAATACGACTCCGTTGAATCTCACTGGATATACTGCTGTCGCTAAGTTGAAAAAGAGTTACTACTCCTCAACCTCTACCGATTTTGCTGTTGGTTTTCCAGACAGATATAACGGTCAACTTTCAATCACGTTATCTAATACTGTTACTGCAGGATTAGATCCTAGAAGATATGTTTATGATATCTTGCTGACTGCTCCATCTGGATCAAAATCTAGAGTTATTGAAGGTATTATCGAAATTACACCTGGAGTTTCCTGATGCCCACATATAACGTATCGGTACAAAACTCTAATTACAACGTTCTTTCTGAACCACAGAAGAATTATGCGATTGGAGTTACGTATGATATTCCAGCAAAATACTTACAGAATAATAACATTGTTCTTGACGATGTTACTGGACAGTTTAATGGTGTTCAAACTGCGTTTAATTTAACTAATAATAACGAGGCGTATACACCAACTGATTCCAGTCAATTGATTGTGTCTGTTAATGGTGCGATTCAGCACCCTGGTGTTGACTACAGTGTGAGCGGTTCACAAATCATCTTAACTCAAGCACCTCAAATTGGTGATAAGATGTTCATTGTTGCTTTAGCAACAACCGCAGATCTTACTAGAACAATTAATTTTGTTCATAGTAGTGGATCATTCGATATGAACCTGGGGGATAAAGGAGAAGTTACTGTAGACGTAACTGGTCTCTTAGAGTCTTGGGTTGTAACTGGAGACACTGCAGGTGTCTTAGTTCTGAACGTAGAGAAATGTACTCTAAACGACTATCCGAATTTCCAGTCAATCTGTGGAACGGACAAACCAACTATACTAAATAGTGTGAAAGGGTCGAACGATAATCTAACTGCCTGGACCAAAGAAATCATTGCTGGCGATATTATTAGAGTCAGTGTTGATCAAGTGTCCAACATCAGAAGATTTATGTTGGGCATGAAACTTCTCCTCTGATAAATATAGAGGGTCGCACATTTTATAAATAAACTTAAGCAAGCAACACTTTGGAGAACAACTAAATGGCACTTCTAGTACCTGATATCGGAGAACTAGAATCACTTCGATACCTAATCAATGCAAATAATCATGTCCCCGACAGAGAGGACAATGCTCCTAGGGATTTGATTCTAAAGCTTTATGTAAGTAACACCACCCCCGCTGAGGGTGATGTCCCTTCACAGACCGCTTACTTTGAGCCTTACAACGCTGCAGGTACTCTAGCTTACGGTACTACGCCTGTTACTGGTTATCCTGCATGTATTAACAACAGAACTGAGTCCCGTTACGACTACACCGATCAGTACGGAAAACTCCTTAACGGTTCAAGATGGACCATCAGCACAGTTGGTGGTACTACAACCGCTTCATACCCAGAAGAAACATTCACATTCTCTGGACCTGCTGGTAACGTATATGGTTACTACATTGTAAGAGCAAATAACATGCCTGAGGCAGTTCAAGGTGTTGCTGACGCTGCTACTGCATCTGGTGCTACTCAAATTACCAAAGGTACTCTTGCTGATCCTTGTATCGGTGTTATCGGAAGTGACTTCATCACTCTTCCAAACGTTGCTAACGTAATGGATAACGTTACTAACGGAATGGTTGTTGGTGGTAACGCTGGTGTTCCTGCTGGTACTGTGGTTCAAGGTATTGATCGTGCAACTCGTAAGATCTACCTATCAAATGCTCTAGTTGCTAACATCGAAGCACAAACTGACTTCGATATCACTCTAGACTACTCACAGGTTGCTACTGGTTCTAACAACCATGGTCTTCAGCCAGGTGATGTTATCTACATTGAGCGTGGTACTGGTAATACAACCACAACTGCTGGAACATATGTAATCCATACAATTCCTTCAGCAACCACATTCACAACTACACCTGCTCTAGATGGTACTGGTTCACTAACTCTTTACAGCAGCATCATGTTCGCTGAAAGATTCACCAATGGTCCATACCCCATTCAGAACAACGGTGACCAAATCAAGGTAACCTTGAACATCAGCCTCGACTGATATTATCGAGATCATTCTCAATACTTTATGATGGGAGGGGGGTTGAAAGACCCCCCTTTGTGCTGTAGATGCATACATATAGAGTATGAGCGTAACTTACATCTACAATTCGTCAACTGTTAACCTGTTTACTACCGAAGATCTTGGATCGATTACATCGACTCCAACTACGGAAGATTACGGGTCTATTTCTGCTGCTCATACTCAAGAAGAAAATTATTACGAAGTTCAGTATGTTGGAGATGTAACGCCTTTTGGAACAGCGACCATTGGCGGATCTGCAAATACTGTAAAACAATTTGTTCATAGATTCTCTGGATCTGGAAGATTCAGATATATCTTCCAAGAAGCTAGCACCTTCTTTATTCATGCATGGATTGGTAGTGGATCTCTGTTCGAGATCGGAGGAGGACTAGAAAGAATTGCTGCTCCATACTTGGGAGCAGATCCATTACAGGGTATTACCCTATTCAATACATCTGGTAGTGCAGACGAAGCTTTCGGCACAACCTACACTATCGAGGACGCAACGACCCTTTCGACGGAAGACTTTGGATCAGTCTCCGTTGGAGGGTCTTCTGTCGATTATGGACAGATTACAAATTACAGCACAGGATCAGAAGAATACGGAACAGTATCTGATGTATTCGCAGTTCCATATCAAGGAAACATCAGTATTACTGGATCCGCATCAGAGTCATTTACCGAGTCTGGTTATGTAGGAAGTGGATCCTATGGAGGATTCTCTGGATCTGCATCTGTTCGTGTTCCTGTAAGATACGAAGGATCTGGAAACCTTTTCTCGATTGGTGGTGGAGAAGAACAAAAAGTATATCGATGGGTTTCACAAGGTTCTCTATTCAGCATTAGTGGTGGAACATCATCAGCAAATAGCTTCAGACTTCAAGGTCCTATCTACATCGAAGGTGGTGCTGATCATTGTACTGCGTTCAGAAATGTTTCTACAGGATCTCTATTTGGATTCTCTGGATCTAATGACTCTGTAACTAAGGACTATGATGAAGATAATGTCGTAGTATTCTCATCTGAAGATTATGGCACAATTACTGCATCTGCTACATCAACAGTAGACTACGGATCTGTAACTCAAACTGAGGATCCTGCGTATACAGACTTTGGACAAGTTCAATATACAGGAAATGTATTCTCAACGTCTGGAGGATATACATTATCTGGATCTGCTTCAGTTGAGTTCCTCATCAAACCAGAATACACTGGATCTGGATCCCTATTCGCAATCGGTGGCGAAGCGAATGCATTTGTTCCTAACTGGGTATCCACTGGACTATTCTCCATCGGTGGATCTTCTACTTCTAGAGTATTCAGAGAATATGAGTCTACTGGATCTCTGTTTACATCGGGTGGAGAGGCAAATAGTCATACGGTTGTATATAACGACAGCATTAGTGTTACATTCTCTACTGAAGACAGAGGACTTATCACTTCTGCAGTTACGACTTCAGAAGATCTAGGATCTGTATCTACCGATTCTGTCTCCGTAGACAATGGTCAGGTTGTATTCCTAGGAGATCCCTTCGGAACGATCACAATTACTGGTACAGGCGCTGCTGCTCCTCTCAGAACGTTCGTTTACACAGGAGATGGATCGTCTACATTCTCTGGTGTTGCTACAAACGTTGCTTTTGTTCCTGGACCTTGGGTTGGAACTGGTTTATTTGCGATCACAGACGCAGCGGCAACCGCAAATCCAAGAGCGTTCCAGGGATTTGGTTCTCTATCTTTTGGAGAAGACTCCACCGAAAAAGCAACAAAAGATTACAACGATTCAACAATCGATGTATTCTCTACAGAAGACAGAGGACTTGTTTCTGCATCTGCTACATCAACAGAAGATCAAGGTCTTGTTACAAATAATGCAGCAATCTCAGATCTTGGATCTGTTTCAAGGTCTCAGACAGATGTTGCTGCTACCGCAAATGTCGTCGTTGGTGGTACTGCTGTTACTGCAAATCCAAGACAGCAGTTCTTCACCGCTGTTGGTGGTGGTATTCTATTCTCCATCACTGGCGGAGATAATAGATTCGTTCCTGGATTTATCGGATCTGGTTCAATTTCTCTATCTGGTGAATCTACTCCTAACTTCCAGCTTGGATTTGTTGGCGACTACACCTTCACCATTCTTGGTGGTAATGTAGATGAGCAAGTCACTTGGGATTGGAACGACACTTATATTGATCTATTCACTCAAAGTGATTTTGGTTCTCTACAAAGTTCTGCAACAACCAACAACACGATTACAGATGTCGATGGAAATGTCGATAGTCTAGTTAATTACTCTGACGATTTTGGAACTGTTGCAACTGGTATTGATGATACCAGATATGATTTTGGTACAACAAACACAACACAGGACGCACGCGGTGCATCTGGAACATATTCATTTACTGGTGCAGTACAAGAAGACTTTATTCCAGAGTTTGCACAGATTGGTACAGGTCTATTTGCTATTACTGGTTTTGCTCCGAACTCGTTCTTCCCAACATGGAATGCGTTTGGTACGTTTACCGCAACTGGAGATGCAGTTACAAACTTCTCCCTATCAAACCCAGGAACAGGTGCTCTGTTTGCGAACGGTATCGCTGGAGAAGCGATTACAAGTTCTTACAACTTGTCTTCTATCGACAGCTTTACTGCAGATGATCATGGACAAATCACAAGTCCTCTATCTAACGTAATTGTTAGCACGGACGTTCCTGCGAGTGATAATACGTTCCTAAATCAATCAACTAGAGTTGATGTATTCTTTGATACTGGCGGAACAGGAATTGGATCTAATGGTGGATTCAACATTGGAGAACATCTAAGATTTGGTAAAGATACTACTGCATCTGGGTCTGTTGGAACACAAAGATCTATTCAAACAAATCCAAAAGATACTACCAACTGGGAATCTCTCACTTTCCAAGTAATTCGCGGTAACAGTCAAAATGGTGGCGAAAACCCAGATACTAACGAAGATCTGAGACTTTATTATAGTACACCTTCAACTGGAAATACCTACATTTTATTAGGAACTATTCTCGCGAATAATTCCGCTATTGGTGACAGTCTAGTAAATGTAACTTTAAACCTCCCTGTATCCGCAAGGGGACAAGATGTTCGGTTTGCAATCATCTCTACAGGAACTTCAAATAGTTTCTATGAGGGATTTGATCATTATGGTCTGAAGCAGATTACCATCAACGAGGGAGTTCCTGATACCGTTGACTATGAGTATGTAACTGAAATTGCTACAGAAGCAGAAGATTATGGATCTATCTTCTACGGCAATCAGTCAAATATTCCATTCGGTCTGTTCCGAATTACTGGTGCTGCAGAAACCGCAGGAATTATCAGTCCAATTGTTGTTGGATCTGGTGGTATTACTCTCAGTGGCGATGCAGGCAAACAGTTTGCTCCGAACTGGAACACAACAGGTCTGTTTGCAATTACAGGTTCTGCAGTTCAAAAAGCAATTCTCCGCAACATCTCCACAGGAACTCTATTCACTGTTGGTGGAGCAGCAGAGAAAGTTACCTTCGATTATAATCTTTCCTCCAGTACAATTTGGAGTACAGAAGATAATGGATCTGTTGCTACCACAGCAACAGCAACTGAAGATAATGGATCAATTACTGCACCTCTCACTGGTGGAGAAGTTGATAATGGATATGTCGTCTTCGGTCAGTTTAACGGTAACTCCTTTGGTGGAATTACAATTAGTGGTTCTGTTGTTGATGAATTTAAACCTGAGTTTGCACAGATTGGTACTGGTCTCTTCGCAATCACAGGTCAAGGTAGAGACTCCTTCTTCCCCAACTGGAACGGATCTGGTACTATTACCACTTCGGGTGGAGACAGTTACAACTTCAGTCTTCTACAGCCTGGTATTGGTAGACTATTTACAAATGGTATCGCAGGAGAAGCGATTACCAAGCATTACAATATTTCCTCCAGTGATATTTACAGCACAGAGGATTATGGAAGTATTACCTCAGTTGCAACTTCAACAGAGGATTATCAGAGCGTAACCGATCCTGGTACTTCTGTTAACCTCGACTTTGGTAATCTCTTTACTCAGGGTCAAACTAACGAACCATTCGGTCTATTCAGAATTTCTGGTTCTGCACAGACAGCGAAGATCCTACGTGGTATCGAAGTTGGTTCTGGATCTCTATTCACTGCGAGTGGTGCAGCGGAAACATTCCAGCTCGAATACACAACTACAGGACTATTCAGATTCTCTGGAACTGCAGTCAAGACCGCAGTTCTCCGCAACATCTCTACAGGAACTCTATTCACCGTTGGCGGAGCAGCAGAGAAAGTTGCATTTGATTACAATCAATCTTCGATTGTTTCCTTCAGTTCTACCGACAATGGTCTGGTATCTGCAACTGCAACATCAACAGAAGACAATGGTGCAATCACCTCAGTTCTCACTGGTGGAGAGGTTGATAACGGATCTGTTGTATTCGATGCCGTTACTGGTATTCCCTTCGGTTCCATTAATCTCGGAAGTGGTGCTGGATACGAATACAAACCAGAGTTTGCACAGATCGGTACAGGTCTATTTGCGATCACTGGTCAAAGTATCAATTCGTTCCTACCCAACTGGAATGGATCTGGTACTATTACCACTTCTGGAGATGGTGTTACAAACTTCAGTCTCCTGCAACCTGGAATCGGAAGACTATTTACCAACGGTATTGCTGGAGAAGCAATTACCAAGCATTATAACATCTCTTCTGTTGATGTTTACAGCACAGAAGATTATGGATCTATTGCTACCACAGCAACAACAACTGATGATTACCAGAGCGTAACAGATCCTGGTACTTCAGTCAATCTTGACTTTGGTAATATTAATACTCAGGGTCAAACTAACGAACCATTTGGACTGTTCCAGATTGGTGGTGCTGCTGTTACTGCAGGTCTCAGAAAACCATCTTACAGTGGAAGTGGAGTTGCATTCGTATTCCGTGGTGCGGCAGAGTCCTTCAGTCTTGAGTATACAACTACTGGTCTATTTGGATTCTCTGGATCTGCTGTTCCAAAAGCAATTCTCCGCAACATCTCTACAGGAACTCTGTTCACTGTCGGCGGAGCTGCAGAAGCAATCGTTTACGATTACAACCAGTCATCGATTGCAGTATTTACTTCTGTTGATAATGGTTCAGTTGCTACAAACGCAACGTCTACTGACGATAACGGATCTATTGATTCTGTCCTCACTGGTGGAGAAGTTGATAATGGTTTTGTTGTATTCGGACAATACAACGGAACTCCGTTTGGAACCATTACAATCAGTTCCAACACAACTGTCGAATACAAACCAGAATTTGGTCAGGTTGGAGACGGTCTATTCGCAATCACTGGTCAAGCGTCAGATGCGTTTATTCCTAACTGGAATGGATCTGGTACTATCTCTACTTCTGGTGGAGATTCTTATAACTTCAGTCTTCTACAGATCACAACTGGTGGATTGTTCGCAATCGGTGGAGCTGCAGAGGCAGTTGCATTCGATTACAATCTATCTTCTATCGATGTATACAGCGCAGAAGACTACGGTTCTATTACAGGAACTCCAACTTCTACAGAAGACTACGAACTCGTTACCGATCCTGGTACATCAATCAACCTCAACTATGGAGGTCTATCAACTCAGGGTCAGAGCAATACACCATTCGGATTGTTCCAGATTGGTGGTGCTGGTATTACAGCAGGTCTCAGAATACCATCTTATGTTGGTTCTGGATCTCTATTCACTGCAGGTGGAGAAGCGAACTCTCTCACGTCAAATCCACCAGAGAATACGGTTCTCTTTACCTTCAATGGTATTGGAACAATACCAAACTTCTCGTTCAGTCAACCTGCAAATGCTTTCCTCACGATCGACATCGAGTCGGAAGAGAGAAGAGTATACGACTACAACGAAGATACTGTTACTACGTTCAGCAGCGAAGATCTTGGTCTTATCACCAATATCGCTACAAACGAAGACAACGGTCAACTCACAGGTATTGTTACTGAATATGATGATCGTGGACTGGTTATTTACACGTCTACAGTCAGAGCTGCTAGTGGAACTATCACCCTTAGCGGTACGGTCACTGATGACTTTATTGCTGAAAATGCTCAAGTTGGTTCTGGTACAGTCGTTCTCAGTGGTTCTGGAGAACAGCAATTCATTCCTAACTGGGTTGGTACTGGTCTGTTCGGATTCAGTGGTGGAGATGGATACAACTTCAGTCTTCTACAGATCACAACTGGTGGTCTGTTTACCAACGGTATTGGTGGCGAAGCAGTTACCAAGCATTACAACATCTCCTCTACTGCTTCGTTTACAACAGCAGATTATGGTGCTCTGTCTGGTACTCCAACTACCACGACAGACTACGGAACTGTTACGACAGCGCACTCCGATATCGAAGATTTCGGTCTCATCACCGTTACTCAATCTCTCGATCCATTCGGTCTATTCCAGATCAGTGGTTCTGCAGACACATTCTTCCAGCCATTCCGAGGATCCGAGTCTACAGTTCTATTCCAGTTCAGTGGAACTCGCGCATTCGAGCAATTCATTCCCAACTGGAATGGATCTGGTACTATCACACTATCTGGTACTGCTGGTCAGGTTGCATATCGCAACTTCCCATATGCAGCAACAGGTGCTCTGTTCTCAAGTGGAATTGTTGGCGAAGCAGTTACCAAGGCATACAATCAGAGCTCCGTTCTTCCATACAACACAGAAGATTATGGAGCTATTGCTTCTGCACCATCAACCACAGAAGATTACGGTCAGGTAGCAGATCCAACTACTGCTGAAATTGATTACGGTCACGTTTACGAATACCCAGGATTTGGTGATCCATTTGGAACCATCACAATCAGTGGTGCCGTTAATGGTACTGGATCAGCGAACTTTATTCGTGCTCCATATGCTGCGTTTGGTAACTTCACCATTCTCAGCAATGTTCAAGTACCAATGCAAGAAGCGTTTGCTGTCGAAGCAGATGCATCTGGAGTTATCTACCTCGGATTCGCTTCTGCAGACACAGATCGCACTCGTGCATACGATGGTTCTGGATCTCTATTCGCTACCAGCGGAGCTGCAGAGAGCAAGACTACCAACAAACCAGAAAGCACTGTACTCTTTACGGTCAGTGGATCTGCAGAAACTCCAAGAACAAGACCTTATATTGGATCTGGATCTCTATTTGCTTTCAGCGGTGCTACAGAAGCAGTCGCAGTTGCACCAGAAGCGACAGGACTCTTCACAATTTCTGGTACAGCAGATACCGACAGAACGAGAGACTTTGTTGGATCTGGATCTCTATTCTCTGTTGGTGGAGCAGCAGAGGCAGTTGCAGTCGCACCAGAATCAACAGGACTCTTTACTATCAGTGGAAGTGGAGATCCACCAATTATCACCCTCAAGTTCTTTGGTGGTGGAACACTCACTCTCAGTGGTGCAGCAGAGACTACAAGAGCAAGAGACTACGTTGGATCTGGTTCTCTGTTCGCAATCGGTGGTGCAGCAGAGAGCAAGACCAGCGACGAAGAGTTTACTGGTCTCTATACCTTCTCTGGAACTGCAGAACCAGTTATCAGAACAAGAGGATATCAAGGTTCTGGTCAAACCACCATTTCTGGTGCAGCAGTCGAGAGACAACTCGACCATTACACAGCATCTGGAACCATCACGATCGATGGTCTTGCATCTGCTCAGGAATCTTACGCACCAGCAGCGGAGACAGGATCTGGATCTCTATTCAGTGCAAGTGGTGCGGCAGAAAGCAAGACCAGCAACCCACCAGAGAATACAATTCTCTACACATTCGCTGGTACTGCAGAACCAATCATCAGAACTCAGGCGTTCCAAGGTTCTGGAACCATCAATATTTCTGGTCAACTTGGTCTCAAGGTTATCCTCAACTTCTTTGGTTCTGGTGGAATCACTCTCAGCGGAACCGTTGGAGAATCCTTTACACCAGCCACAGAAGTCGGATCTGGTTCGATTACTCTATCTGGAACGAAGGACGAATCCTTCACACCAGCTACAGAAGTTGGATCTGGTTCTATTACACTCTCTGGTTCTGCTGTCGAAAGACAACTCGACCATTACACTGGATCTGGTACAGCAACAATCTCTGGTGCTGCTACCATCAAACTCATTGTTATTATTACAGGTGGAGGATCTCTATTCTCTGCAGGTGGAGCTGCAGAAAGCAAGACAACCAACAAACCAGAGTCTACAGTTCTATTCGCAGTTTCTGGCGTTGTCGGAGAATCGTTCACCCCTGCAACAGCAGTCGGAACTGGTAGTACATCATTCTCTGGTGCAGGAATTGAGAAACAAACCGACGATTATGTTGGAACTGGTTCAGCAACTCTATCGGGTACAGCAGATACAGATAGAACAAGAGCATTTGCTGGTTCTGGATCTCTATTCAGCACTGGTGGAGCAGCAGAAATTGCTGTTGTCGATTACGAAAGCGTTGGTCTCTTCGCAATCGTTGGATCTGCAAACGAAGCGATTGTTCCATTCATTCCTCCTGGTTCTGGATCTGCATTCTTCTCTGGTGCTGGAGTCGAGAAGCAAACCGACGATTACGTTGGAACTGGATCGACAACTCTATCTGGTCAGGCTACAGACATCAAACTGTCTTTTGCTCATCAGGGAACTGGCGGAATCACACTTTCTGGATCTGCAGTCGAGAGACAAACAGACGATTATGTCGGTACAGGATCTCTATTCGCTACCAACGGAGCTGCAGAAAGCAAGACCACAAACAAACCAGAGTCTACAGTTCTATTCTCCTTCTCTGGAACAGCAGAAGAATCTGCAACATTCGATGAAGTCAGTGCTGGTGGAACAATTGTTCTATCTGGTCAGGCAACCAACGTCAGATTCAACAGAGGATGGGAAGGTAGTGGTACGGCAACGTTCTCTGGATCTGCAGTCGAAAGACAAACAGACGATTACGTTGGTTCTGGAACTCTGTTTGCTGCGAGTGGAGTTGCAGAAAGCAAAACTTCAAATCCACCAGAGAACATTGTTCTTTACACATTCTCTGGAACTGCGGGAGATCAGAAACTTACCTTCAGCGAAGTTGCTTCTGGTACTATCACTCTATCTGGTTCTGCTGTCGAGAGACAACTCGATCATTACACTGGATCTGGAGTCTTTACGCTCAGCGGCGCAGCAGAAACTCCAAGAGCAAGAGACTGGGTTGGAAGTGGTACGATTATCAAATTCTCTGCTCGTCAGGGAACTCTGTATGCGAAGGTCGTCGATCTTCCAGAATTCAGTGGTCTATTCTCTATCTCTGGAACAGCAGATACAGACAGATCCAGAGATTATGTTGGATCTGGTTCTCTGTTCTCTACAGGCGGAGCTGCAGAAAGCAAGACTACCAACAAACCAGAATCCACTGTTCTATTCAACTTCTCGGGAACAGCAACAGAATCCAGAACAAACGATTATATCGGATCTGGTTCTCTATTCACAGTTGGTGGTGCAGCAGAATCTGCAACTTTCGCAGAACAACCTACTGGTCTATTCATTCTATCTGGTGCAGCAGATACAGATCGTTCACGCGCTTATACTGGATCTGGAACTCTGTTTGGATTCTCTGGAGCAGCAGAATCTGCTACTGTCTCCGAAGATGCTACTGGTCTCTTCACGATTTCTGGTGCAGCAGAGACTCCAAGAGCAAGAGACTATGTTGGTTCTGGTTCCCTATTCGCAATCGGTGGTGCCTCCGAAAGCAAAGCAACCAATTATCCATCGATCGGTCTATTCCAGATTTCTGGAACCGCTGGAATCAAACTTATTATTCATTACTCTGGTTCTGGAACAATTACTCTCAGCGGCAATGCTGCAGAAGCATTCGTCAGACCAACATATGTCGGATCTGGTTCATTCGGAGGATTCTCTGGATCTGCAACAGAAAGCAAGACCAGCGACGAAGAATTTACTGGAACCACAACGATATCTGGAGAAGCAACAGATATCAAACTCACGTTTGGATATCGTGGATCTGGATCTCTATTCACTGCAAGTGGAACTGGAGAAAGTGCAACAGTCGATTACGAAAATACAGTTCTCTTCACATTTACGGGAGGAGGAACGGAAGAGTTTGTTCCTGGAGGATTCAGTGGAACAGGTCAGGTCACAATTTCTGGAGATGCCGCTACAGAACTCAGAATATTCCAACCTGAATTTACGTTCGTCACGATCATATAAAAAACTCCGCGTTATAAATAAATCTAGAAAAACTCTAGGCATCGAAATATGACTACCCAGGTACAGCTTCGTAGAGGCACAACTGCTGAGCACGCATCATTTACTGGTGCCGTTGCTGAACTCACGGTAGATACTACATTAAATGAGTTGGTGCTCCACGATGGGGCAACTGCGGGCGGCATTCCAGTCGCACGTAAGGATTACGTGAACACAGAGTTAACGAAAGCAATTGCAACAATGATTGCAGTAGGCTTCTAATTTATATTTCGTTAAACAAACATCATTCAACAGAAAGTAGAGTACCAAAATGGCAAAGAAACTAGTCTATAATTACATTTTTGATCCAGCTAATCGCCAGATCAAAATTTATGATAACGTTAGTTTGAAAAAACTACTGCTTATCACCAACGTTACAGATAACATTATTCTGTATAACTTCGCTGATCAAGCAAGGGGCGCAACAGCCGTATCATATGATGCTGCTACAGAGCATACTGTAATTACTCTGGAGTATGATACGACAGCAATGTCGGCAACAGACAACCTCCAGATCTTTATTGAAAAAGAAGAGGTTGTATTTGAACCAAGCGAAACCTTCGTTGACCCAGTATCGAAGATTCGTATCTCAGCTCCTGAGAACCTCGTTGATACCGACTTTGAATATGGTCCCCAAGCATCTAAGTGGGAAACACTTCAGTTGGTTAACAACATTCCTTCTGCGTTTTCAAACACTTCAGATACTACCATTGCTGGTATTATCTCTATTTTTGCTAACCAGGGAAGTGACGTTATCACTGTTACTACCAAGTATGAGCATGGTCTAGTTGCTGGTACTCCAATTGACGTTCGCGGTCTTTCTAGTTTCACCGCTGAAGGTTCATATCTAATTCAGTCTATTCCAACTGAAACAACATTTACGTATCGTTGCCGTGGTGCTCAACCTATAACGGGCGATCTTTCTGGTGCATATTCATCTGTTATTCCTGGTCAGTTCTATTCCAACTCACAACTTGTTCTAGACAAGTATGATGGTCTACTTTCCGATTCGAGAAACTACATCGTAACAGCTCCTGCAGGTGCTGGTGGTGGATTCTATATCGATGAAGTACAATCTCCTGATTTGACTATCGTTAAGAACGGTATTTTCTACTTTACGCAAGACGATACTTCAAACACAAACCACAGAATTAAGTTTGCTAGAATTGATAAGTTCCCAACAGCAACCACCAAGCAATTTGATAGTGGAGTTCATGCTACTTTTGGTACACTAACTACTTTCGCTACAAACGGAACAACAACAAACGTTTCTGCTTCGGACAACGGTTACATCTATACATCATCAACAGATATTGATGCATGTGGTACTAGATGGCATGAAGTTCAATATGAAGGACTTACTCAAACTGCAGGTGAGTTTTTCAGAAGAGGTCTATACATCGAAACTCTAGGTCTTCAGGTTCGTGTTGGTGAAGGTGGTGTAATTGCAACTTCTCCAGATAATCTCAACTGGACAAAGCAGACTTCAGGAACATCAAATAATCTCCACGATATTGATTGGGACGGTGGTTTCATCACCGTTGTTGGTGATTCTGGTACTGTTCTCCGTTCTCCTGATGGTATTACCTGGACACAAGTTGCTGGTTCTGTATCAACAGTTAACTATAAGGGAGTAAGATCTAACTCTGCTGTACTTGTTATTGTTGGTGCTGGTGGAGTTATCAGAACATCTACAGACGGTGGCGATAACTGGACACTAAGAACTACTTCTGGAACTGAAAACCTAGAGAAAGTTGAGTGGTCTGGTACACAATGGATGACTGTTGGTGCAACTGGTGCTGTATATACTTCACCCGAAGCAACAACTTGGACACTTCAGGGTGCAGTCGGAACATCAAACAATCTACAAGACCTCATCTGGGATGATGAAGCAGATCAATTCTTGATCGTTGGTGCTTCAGGTACAGCACTAGTCACTCAAGATGGAACGACATTTACTACTAAATCAACAGGTCTTTCTAACACATTGGTTGGTGTTGCATATGCTACAACTGAAGATCTAGCATATTCTTCATATGGATTGTATGTAATCATCGACACTCAAGGTGACGGTGCATACTCTGAAGATAATGGTGATACTTGGATTGCATTCTCAACAGGAACTGGTGTTACAACAACTGAGTGTTACTGGAGTGGATATGCATTCAACATCCTACAGCACTCTGGTGCTAATACAACCTCAGTATACTTCGAGGCAACTAAAGCAGGTTGGGCAAATATTCCATCCCAGCAAATTCAGTTTGGTGCAACTGGAACTGTAGTACCAAGAGATATCACATGGGTTGGTAATGATAACCAGTTTGTTCTTGTCGGTAATACAAATGGTGCTGGTACAAACGGTGCTATCTTTGTTTCTTCTGGTGGTACAGCATGGACAGAAAAAACTGATGCTAACATTCCAAACGAAGATCTAATCAAACTAGTTTATAACACTACAAACTCTACTTATTATTTCCTAACCCCAGATAATCTATACAGCACTACAGACGGTACTACGTTCGCTACTTGGACTCAGCTCCTTGATAAGACATCCATTACAACTGCTTCTGGATTTGCAACCGATACTATTGTTACTGGTGGTTCTGCATATAACGCAGGAACAAACATTCCCCTAACAACAATTACTGGTGATGGTACTGGTGCTCTAGCAACTGTTACTGTTGTTGGTGGTGTTATTTCTGATGTTACAATCACAACTGCTGGTAAGGACTACGCAGTAGGAGATAGAGTCAGAGTTAGTGGTGGTAACGGAGACGCAATTCTCGAAGTTGCAACTCTCGGAAACGGTGCAAACTCAACTACTGCAACATTCAAAGATATTAACATTCTTGGATCTAAGATCACTCTAGTTGGTACTAATGGTACTGTTTGCTGGTCACCTGATCTAGGAACCACCTGGGAAGTCGATAACGTTGGAACAAACGTTACTCTAAACTCTATTGATTACGATCAAACTCTAGAGCAGCAATACATCGTTGTTGGTGAAGAAGATGGATCTGATCCTACAATCTTCTTGGCTGATCAACCTGATACTTGGACAAGAGTTCCTGTTGCTAATATCCCAACATCTGTTGGTGCTTTAAATCAAGTCATTTATGACGAGCATCGTTACATTGCAGTTGGTGATGGTGGTATCGTAATCACCTCTTATGACGGTACTCACTGGATGCAGTACGATATCTATGGAGTAGATTCGGATATTAACTTTGTTGGAACATTTACTAATACTGATGCAACAACTGGTACTGGCGATAGATACATCTATTACGGTGTTGATGAAGTAGCTGTAGGTGGTAACCCAAACTTCTCTAATGAAGGTGGTCTATGGTTGAACAAAGAAGGTCTCACTGAGTATAAAACACAAGTATACTACACTTCGGCAGCTCCTGGTACTGCAGAATCTTACACTAGAATCTTTGTTGATCCAAAAACACCTCAGTATCTAACTTATTACTGCCAGACTCATGGTTTGTCGATGAAAGGTAACATCTTCTTCGATAACTCTACAGTCTCTAAGGTCTACATGATGACCGAGCATGAGAATGGATTCTCAACTGGAACTGACTTCTACATTGTAAATACAGTTTCACCTAAAGTTGTTGAAGTTGTAGATCCAACAGCAACTGCTCCAGACGGCAGACCTTATATTGATATTGTTCAGCAGTTGAACATCAACGCACCAGATACCAGAGGCATTGAAAATGCTAACACAAATACTCTTGGATACAATGCTCCAGAGCAAGTTGGTAACCAACTTCTAGGATATAAGGGTGCATATGAACTTACTTTCGGTGCTGATGATGTAGATTACACTCAGAATACCATCACATTTGATGAAGAGCATAAACTCTACAACGGTGCAGCACTGTACTACTATCCAATGCCTGGTGATAAACCCATTGGTGGTCTTCAAAGAGGACAGGTTTACTATGTACAAGTTGTAAACTCTAATACAATCAAGTTCCACCGTGCTGGTAACTTCCCTGCATACTATGCATCGGGTATTAGATACGACAAGATGGAAGATTACGATTATCCTGTTTTCCTACGTGAGTGGTCATTCACCACAATGAGATACGAGCAAAGCAGCGAGTATGATTTCTACGAGGGAGATTACCGCTATGGTTGTTCGCACTCAATCTCTAAGGACGGAAAGACTTGTGCTGTTGGATCCAGATTCTCTGATTCTGGTGGTGGTACTAACCGTGGTATGGTTTACATCTACGAACTTAATACCAAGACTGGAGAGTGGGAATATAAGCAAAGAATTAGCGGATACACCTCCTGGTCAGATAGTGACTACTTCGGTCAGGCAGTTTGCTTGAACGAAGATGCTACTCGTCTTCTCATTGGTTCTCCAAGAAATGATAATGGTAATACTGACGCTGGTTCGTTCTACATTTATGACCGTGCATCAAGAACAACAAACTCTTTAGAGATTGGTTTTGGTGGTAATTATAGAAGCTTCAGTGGTAGAGAGAGAAGAGAGGGTGATGACTTCAGTGAAAACCATTCATATCAGTACCTAGGTAACTCCCTAGACATGGATGATACTGGTGAGTGGATGATTATCGGTATGCCTCGCGCTAACAGAAGCATCAGCGGTGTTGGTGGTGGTAACGATTCAGGTCTTGCAGTTGTTATTCAACATACAAACTTCCAGACAAATCACTACAAGTTTGGTGGAAGTGGAAGCAGTTACACCCTTGATTATGAAAGAATTTATCCAACAGATAACACTTGGAGTGGTACTGACTTCTTCGGTCATCCTGTACGTATGTCTGGTGACCACGAAAGAGTTGTTGTTGGTGCTATGAGAGATGACCAGTCCCAGAGTGATTCTGGTTCTGTCTATATCTTCGATAGAGGAAACGGTAACGTTTGGACTCAGGCACAAAGACTCAACTCACCTGCTCCATCTTCTAGTGACTACTACGGTCAATCAATTGCATTCTCTAAGGACAAGCAATTTATTGTTATCTCTTCACCACGTAAAGATACTTCTTACGGTAGTGACTTTGGTCAAGTTTATGTTTACAAGTATGACTCTGGTACTTCCAGCTATACTTACAGACAAACAATTGAATGTCCAACATACGGAACTGCTAACTGGAGTCAGAACAAGTCATCTATCCACTTTGGTGGAAACGAAATTGATGGTAGTGACGTAACTCAGGGTGTAGGTCAGGGCAATGGTATCGCAATTTCTTACACTGGTGATCATCTAGTCATCGGTGCTAACTACTACGATATTGCTGACCTTGGTGTTAATAACAGTGGATCTTGGGCAAATAGAAATAGCACACACAGCAACTGTGGTGCTGCATTCGCATTCCGCCTAGATGAAAACGGAACTGCATATGAAGATAATGGTAAGTTCCTCTCTGAATATTCTAACTCAGGTGCTGAGTTTGGTGTTTCAATTGCTATGTCTGCAAATGGTGATGAACTTGTTGTCGGCGCACCTCATTCAGACTTCAGAGATGACTCTACGAATACACATAACTTAGGTCACTCCGAATGGTTCTCCAGAAAAGATTCTAGTAGAACTTCTAGAGAGACTCAAAGAGAGCTCGTATCTGTAGATACAGCAACAGATGAACTAGAACTACCAGCAGCAGGTTATAATGCACTGCGTTCTGGTGATGTAGTTCTATACTACGAAGGTGGTAACAGTCAAATCAGAACACCTCATGGTGGTCTATCAACTGGTACTAAGTACGTTGCTGTTAAGAACGGAAGCAATAAGATCAAACTTTGTGCAAACCTTGATGATTACTATGCATCACCTCAAGTCTTTGTAGACATTACAACTGTAGAGCCTGGTACTCACTACATCAGAAAGATGAACCGTGGTGGTACATTTGAGTGTGGTGACCATAGACTTGCACTTGTCTATAGAATCTATAGAGAAGAGAAGGATGATACATATCGTTGGTCCTGGCGCACCATGTACTGGGCTGCTAGAAACTGGGCAGGTCAGCAATACTACGGTAGCAGATCTGCAAATGATATTGCAGAAGCTTCTGGTTATGACTTGAATGTTTATGGTAACAACTCATTCGGTCTTGCTGGTACTGGATCTTCAGTTGGTTCTCCTGACAATATTGAGAACTCACTACTATTCCACACCTACGTTCCAGGTATGGGATATCCAAGACACACAATTGCGACTGAAGGTACTGGTATTAACTTTGGCGGAAGTTATGCTAACTCCCACAACCAAGGTTGGTCTGATAGAAGAAGCAATAGAGGTTGTATCCTACCTCACTCTTTGGGCATCAGAACCAATAGAGGTGATGTAATGATCAACGATAAGAACCGTATGGCACGTCGTGCATTCTACGGTCCTTATTCCACAACAAGTGGCGATTCAAACATTGCTCCATTGTATTCTGATTATCGTGGAGATAATGCTAACCCATACGTATTTGAAGCTCCTTCGGATGGTAGAATTCGTTGCTACGGTAACAACTATTACTGGAGAAACCGTAACTATGAAAGAGACGTATCTAACTGGCAGTATGACTACAATGGATCCTTGTTCTGGATGCCTCTAACAACCGTTGTTGAAAAAGATACTATCTATTCACCTAACCACCAGTTGACCACTAATGATCAACTAACGTTCAACGTTGCAAATGGTGAAGGAATCGTCTATAACAACAGCACTGGATGGAACACCGAATCAATGGCAACATTGAATGATGGTTCAAACATCTTTGTTGAAGTCGTTGATGATAACAGATATCGTATTAAGACTGGTGTTGGTAACCAACCTCTGAGATTCCTACAACTCCGTGGAGACTTTACTTTCACTGGTACAGTCGATAATGGTAAAGCAAACTCAATCTATGTTGATGATCACCAACTCTCCGAGAATAACAAGATCATCTACACCAATGAGGGAACTCAGGCAGTTGGTGGTTTGACTGACGGTGGTACATTCTATGTTGATATTATCAATGGTGATAGATTTGCACTAAGATCTTCTCAATCAGTATCATTTACTGGTAGAGCATCTGCAAATACAACTGCTGGTGCTACAACAAACCATACTAGAATCTCTAGACTATCAATTACTTCTGGTCTCACAGTTGGTATGGAAGTTGATTTGATTGCTAACCAACAGACTCTGACTCAGAATGGTAAGTATATTATTACGAATATCAACTTTACTAGTGCTAATAGCGACAGCAACTACATTGATGTTGATAACCAATGGGGTGGTACTGGATCTAACCTAACTAACATCTCATTCCAAGCAGCAGTTCCATCACAAACATTAACTGGAACAGGTGCAGGACAGCAAGCATTCGAGGATCAATCTTCTGACTTCGGTGTATCTGACGGTGGTTTCAAGAATACAGTCATTATTGACGAGAAAACTCTTGAAATCAACGTTCCATTCAAGATTCGCCCAACCAAGAAACTATTTGATACTTTCACTGCACTTAACATTGCAACTGATACCTTCACAATCGTCAACCACTTCTTCGTAACTGGTCAGAAGGTCATCTACAGCAACAACGGTGGTAGAGACCTGGGTAATCTAGTTGATAATACAGATTATTACATCATCCAACTTGATGACGATCAATTCCAGCTCGCTGCTACTAGACAAGATGCTCTAGATGGAAACTACATCGATATTGATCAAACAACTGGTGTTCCTGAGAACCATACGTTTACACACGCAAACGTATCTGGTCGCGTTAAGGGTGCTGGTGAACTAACTATCGTAGCAGATTCCAGAAGAATCATCGGTTCTCAGGGTATTACTAACGTTGCAGATACAATCTTCAAGCGTTACTTCAAGGTTGGTGACTTGATCAGAGTCATGGATACTAACACTTCACCTGCTACAATTCATGAGCGTACTATCACCGCGATTAAAGACGACCATGAAATGCTAGTTGATGAGCCATTTACTTTCTCAGACTCTGCTGCAACATACTTCATTGATACTCTGGTTTACACCCGTCCAGATGGTTACTATCTCCATAGACCATTTGATGGTGGTATGGAAATCGGTTCATCCAAGTCTCCAGACGGTCTAATCTGTCGTCAAACACGTAAGTATTTCCGTTATCAGTCAGGTAAAGGCATTCAGACCTCACTTGCTATCAACTTCAATCCGAAGATCACTGCTAAGTCAATGACTTACACCCAGGTTGTCGGTGATGTATATGGTAACAAGGAGCAATATAGCATTGCTACTGCAGCTGGTAACACTGGTTGGGAATTTACTGGAGACGCAACTGGTTCTAACCTCACAATCACTCTCAAAGCAGGTGACGAGCTGAAGCTAACAAGCACAACATCAACCGATACCCTCTGGATTGTTTCACAAACAGCAACCAGCGGACTCGGTTCAACATATGCATACAACTATCACGTTGGTGTTACCAACAACGGTCTAACCAATGGTAATACATTGACTTGGGATACAGCAGGAGTACCTGCAGGTACTTACTATTATATCTCTGAACAGAATCCAACTGCAATGCGCGGTGAAATTCAAATCTCTGATGCAGCAGATGGTGCTAAGAACAGAATCGTAGTTGTAACTAAGTATCCACATAACATTAATGTTGGATCTGAAATCATTATTGCTGACGCAGAAGATGCTGAGTTCAACAGTGGATCAAGAGGATGGGAAGTTATCAACATCATTGACGACTTTACCTTCCAGGTTGATATGAGAACTCTGATTCCTCAAGCAACTAGCGCAAGAGGATTCCTCGGATATCACATGAAGGAATGGAGCAACGCAGCAGTACGTTGTGGTATGTTCGACTTCCAGAATGGATTCTTCTTTGAATTTGATGGTCAGGATCTCTACTGTGTAAGAAGATCTTCTACTCAGCAGATGACTGGTGAAGTTAGCGTTACTAAGAACAGCAACGAAGTTACTGGTCTTGATACCAAGTTCACATCACAGGTTGGATTTGGTGATAAGGTCGTCATTCGTGGTCAAACCTACAAGGTAGTTAAGGTAACTTCAGACACAGTTCTCAAGATTCAGCCTTCCTATAGAGGTACAACCACAAACAATGTCTTGATCTCCAAGACAATCGATACTAAGGTTGCACAAACCAACTGGAATATTGATCCTTGTGATGGAACTGGTCAGACTGGTTACAACCTAGATCTAACCAAGATCCAGATGGCGTACATGGATTACTCCTGGTACGGTGCTGGTAAGATCCGCTTCGGATTTAAGGATCAGAACGGACACGTCAAGTACGTCCACGAATTCAGACATAACAACCGCCTCACCGAATCTTACTTCCGTTCAGGTAACCTACCTGCACGTTATGAGATTGAATCCCTCGGAATTGCAACGCATACGCCTGCACTGTTCCACTGGGGTACTTCGGTCATGATGGATGGTATGTTCCAGGATGACGATGCGTACTTATTCACTGCGGCAGGTAACCTACTCAAGTATACCAACCAAGCTGCTGCAAGTATTACGACTAACAACCAGTCATTCACTGACTCGATCAGAATCTACTCCAACCTTTACAACCATTACATCGTTCTAAGATTCCCAAGTGCTGCATCTGCAAATGCACAGCCTGGTACATATCTCTATAACGATACGTTGACTGGTTTCCTTGCTGGATTCTTCTCTAATGGTCGTCCCGTTTCTTCCTCCAGAAACACACGTCAATCTGGTTCTGAGTGGAGAACTGCTATGCTCTACGTAGAGGGTACTACTGAACTCTTTACATACAACCCAATCAGATCTAGCCTAGACAACAACAGAGTTCCTGCTTCAACAGTCTTCTCTGCTGGTGCTCCTGCTGGTGAAGTTAACGAGATTGATACTAACATCCCCATCATCTCGATTCGCCTATCTCCTTCTGTTGACTCTTCTATCCAGGGTATCCTTGGTGAAAGAGAAATCATCAACAGAATGCAGTTGAAACTGAATACAATTGATATTCAGACAACATTTGAGACTGAGGTTGAACTCCGACTCAACTCCGCTCTGAGTTCCGACTCCTGGTATGCTGTTGATTCACCATCACTATCACAGCTCATCTCACACGAGAAGGGCGATACCGTCTCTGGTGGTCTGAAGGTCTTCACCTTCCGCGCTGCAGGTGGAACAGGTGGTGGTTCGGAGACCACAACCCTAGACCTCTCGAAACTGATTGACCTTGGTAACTCAATCCAAGGTGGTGACGGTGTATTCCCTAACGGTCCTGACGTTCTAACAATTGTTGCGAACATCGTTGACTCTTCGGGTGTTGATGCATCAACACCATATACAGTCTCTGGTAAGATCTCCTGGGCAGAATCTCAGGCATAATCTTCCAAACACACTGTTAATCATAAATACCCCTAGGAGACTAGGGGTATTTTTTTGTGGCTCAACCATCCAGTAGATCAGATTTAAGGGACTACTGCTTAAGGCAGTTAGGATTTCCTGTGCTTGAAATTAACTTAGATGATGATCAAATTGATGATGCTATCGATGACGCTCTTCAATATTACAGAGAACGTCACTATGATGGTTCAGAAAGAATGTATCTAAAACATCAGTTCACTGCTGATGATGTTACTAGATTTACTTCTTCTGACGAGACAGAAACCACAGCAGCTCCAGATGCTACGACATGGGAAAATAGAAATAATTTTCTTGAGATTCCTGATCACGTATTTGGTATTTCCAAAGTATTCGGTATCAGTTCTGCATTTGTTCGTAACAGTTTGTTCGGACTAAACAATCAATATTATCTAATGGATCTGTTCTCATATACATCGGGAACTGGTCTAGCATTTGGTGGTGTTGATATGGTGAACTATTACATGGTTAAGTCTCATTTTGAGACTATCGACATGATTATCAACACTGGTGCTCTGGTAGATTTTAGATTCAATATTAGGCAGGATCGTCTTTATATTGATATCGATCCAGATAGAGTTACAGAAGATCAATACCTTCTAATCGAATGTTATAGAGCATTAGATCCCCAAGATTTTACCAAGGTTTATAACGATCCTTTTGTTAAAAAGTATGCTACTGCTCTATTGAAGAGACAGTGGGGACAAAACCTAATCAAGTTTAATGGAGTTCAACTCCCTGGTGGTGTATCCATGAATGGTAGAGAGCTCTATCAAGATGCTCTCAATGAGATTCAAGCGTTGATGGATGCATCTTCCAGCACATATGAATTACCACCTCTGGATATGATCGGATGAAAAAGGTATACTTTCCTCAAAACGGTGGTATTTCCACTGAACAAAATCTAGTACAAGACTTGGTTGATGAGCAAATCAAGTTGTTTGGAACTGATGTCTATTATATTCCTAGAACTCTACTAAGGGATAAGACATTAGGAGAAGTTGTTCACTCTGAATTTAATCAGGCATACATGATTGAGATGCTTCTGATTAACGTAGAGGGATTTGGTTCGCCTTCAGAATTCATCAGTCAGTTTGGTGTTCGCATTACTGACGAAATCAAGTTTGTCTTATCGAAAAGAAGATGGGAGCAATCACTAGTTCCCGCTCTCAGTCTTAATATAACTACTAGACCAAATGAAGGAGACTTAATTTACTATCCTCTAACAGAGAATGCTTACGAGATTAAATTTGTAGAAAGAGAATCTCCATTCTATCAGTTAGGTAAATTATACTACTATGAAATTACTGCTGAAATCTACGAGCAGGGTAGTGATGAGTTTGATACTGGTGTTAAAGAGATTGATGAGATTGAACTCGATAATGCTGTTGCTACAACACTCAATCTTAGTATTCAAAGAACAACGGCAACTGGTACATCCACTCTTGATCTTAATGGTAACCTCAGTGGTATTTCAATAACTTCAGGTGGATCAGGGTACAGATCTGCGCCAACGATTACAATTGATGCACCACCCACAGGGGGAACTCAAGCAACTGCTACATGTACTATTGATAATGGATCTGTAAATGCAGTTACATTTACAAACTTTGGTAGTGGATATACAACCACACCATCAGTCACATTTGATGCTCCAGATTTGGCGACTGATTTTGTTGCTAGAGAATACATTGTTGCTGGTAACTTCTTAGATAGAGGTGGAGATAGAATCTGGTCTTCTGATGGATCAGGCACTGTTTATATTGAACACTCTGCTTCTTTTGATCCTATTTACGCTACAACAACCCAAGCAAAATATTTCTTCTGGTCATTTGAGGACAATAGACTGAAGTATCGTTACACATATAAAGGTACTACAGCAACTACAACAAAAGGAGAATTTTATTATGATTCTGCAAATAGCAGATATGTACTGAATGCTTACGAGAATACCAATACTAGTGGTACAAGAGCACAGATGTATGATCTTGCTAGTGGAGTGATCGGAGAAGTTGGTGGATGGAACGGATCTACTCTAGAACTAGAGATGATCAATAAGACTGGAGACTTCTTAGATGGTGACTTGATTAGAGGCACTGTTTCTAATGCCCTATATACATTAGGCTCATTTAGTTCGATAGATAATCCCAATTCTGCATACGATCAGAACAAGACCATTGAAGATGGTGGTGATGAGATTATTGATTGGACTGAAGGCAACCCATTCGGTGAATTTGGTAATTTTACAGGTAGCTTCTGATGTTAGGCAATCATTTTTATAACGAAACTATTCGTAGAACAGTTATCGGTTTTGGTACGCTGTTCAATAATATAGAGATCAAGAAAAAAGATCCTACAAACGGAGAAGTTATTGAATCTGAAAAAGTTGCTTTGGGATATGGACCAAAGCAGAAGTTTCTATATCGTCTTTTTGAGAACGAAACGACTCAGAAAGTTGCGATCACAATGCCTCGCATGTATTTCGAGATGACTGGTATCTCATATGACCAGTCTAGAAAGACAAGTCCTATTCAAAAGTATAAGTCTGTTATAGAAGATAATGGTAATGAACTGAGAGTTCAATATGTGCCTGTTCCATATACGTTGAGTTTTGAACTTGGTATTTTATCTAAAGATCAAGATACTGGTCTTCAGATTTTGGAACAGATCCTTCCATACTTTCAACCATCATTCAATATTACATTGAAGATGATTCCTGATATGGATGAGAAAAGAGATGTAGCAATTACTCTCAATTCTGTAAACCTTGAAGATGAATGGGATGATAGTTTCTTGAATAGAAGGATGGTTATCTACACCCTTCAGTTCTCTGCTAAGTCATATCTCTATGGTCCATACAACAAAGCAGATATTATCAGACAGGCAACTATCTACGAAACTCTTGGTACAAAGGCAGTTGGAAGAAGAGCTGCAGAACTTACATACACACCGAAGGCAACCACAGATCTCAATCAAGATGGTCAAGTCGATGCTAATGATGATTTGATCGTCACTGCAGATGATGACTTTGGATTCAACAGCGGGTTTAATATCTTATGAGCAAGTTTGAAGATAACATGGAAGACGCTTTCGATATTGAGGTAAAGGTAGAGGAAAGCAAACCAATCAAACCAAAACCAGAGAAGGTTGATAAAGACGACCGCACAAAAGACTATGAATATACGAGAGGAGAACTCTACTCCCTCATAGATCAGGGTCAGGAGGCGGTCAGAGGTGCCTTAGAGGTCGCTCAGGAGTCAGGGCACCCAAGAGCGTATGAAGTCGCTGTAGCGGCAATGAAGCACGTTGCAGACATGACTGAGAAACTCCAAGATCTCCATAAGAAGATGAAAGATCTTGACGCTGAACAGAAGAAAGGTCCGTCTTCAGTTACCAATAATGCTATGTTTGTAGGTTCTACAGCAGAACTACAGAAGATGCTCAAAGAAATGGGTGGTGGAAAACGATAAATACAAAAAAGGCGTCTGATTGATGGCATACGTAAGACACACAATCAATAATGCTGTTGCTTCACCCCAACCAACTAGTGTAACTGTTAATCAGTTTTCTGGAACAGAAGGGTGGAGCACTGTTACTTATCAAGATTGGAATGGAGATTATGTGCCTCGTGATATTGATAATAATGTGAGAACCCCTGGTACATATCAGGCTAGGAATATTGATAATACTGTTAGAACACCAGCAGCATATCAACGTCACGACATAAACAATAACCCAGTATTACTCTAATGGCACAGTGGAATAAAGACGAACAGGCATACAGAGCACAAGACACTACTAACTTTGAGGTGGTGATGCTTGCTGATGAAAACGGCAACCCACTCAACAGTTATGGTGCTGCTGCTAATATCCCTATTGCTGCTGGACTGTTAAACGGATATTCACACATCAATAAGTTTGGATATAGAGATTCCCTTGCGTCTACTTTCCAAGCAATTTGGGATGGGACTACAGCATATCCATATATCGGAACTGCTGGACCAGCAACAGTAACTTCAGATGATACAGATGATGCTGGCGCTATAATTTCTGTATATGGTTTGGATGAAAATTATAATGATGTTTCAGAAGACCTTACTATTGGAACACCTGGAGCAGTAAATTTTATTCGTGTCTTTAGAGCATTTGTAAAAACACCTGCGGCAGGTGAAACAACAAATGTTGGTAAGATTTCTGTTACAGTTGATGGTGCTGCTAGGGCATTTATTTTAGCAGAAGCAGGACAAACACTGATGGCAGTATATACTATCCCTGCTGGTAAAACTGGGTATCTAATGAAGTTTCAGGGGTCTATTGATAAGTCAAACGGTGAAACGAAATTTAGATTTATGTCACGACCTTTTGGTGGAGCATTCAATGTCAAGGGTCAGTTTGGAACTGCTGCTGGATCTCCAGTCACATATGATTATCCAGTTCCTCTAAAGTTTACGGAAAAAACTGATTTAGAAGTGAGAGCATTATCTGGCAGTACTTTAGGAGCTGGTGCTACTTTTGATTTGATTCTCGTAGATAACTAAATATATTTGTAAACCCTTGTTGTTTATCATGAGAACATACGGAGAAATTAAACATCTCGCTGAAGCTGTTCTAGCAGAAAAGGAACAGCAAGAAGAAAAGAAGTTTTGCAAACTGTGTCAGAAACCTGAAACCAGGGAAGAATGCTCCTATGGTCCTAAGGCATGGGACAGATTTGCTGTGCCCGTTCGCTCAGTGAAGAAAGAGGAACTTGAATTAGATGAAGCAGCCTGGACCAGAAAAGAAGGAAAGAAAAAGTCAGGAGGACTCAACGAAAAAGGTAGGAAGTCGTATGAGCGTGAGAACCCAGGAAGCGATCTTAAGGCACCTTCAAAGAAAGTTGGGAACCCTCGTAGAGCGAGCTTTTGTGCGAGAATGAAAGGCATGAAGAAAAAACTGACTTCTAAGAAAACAGCAAAAGATCCTGATTCCCGCATAAACAAGTCATTGCGTGCTTGGAACTGCTAATTATAATATGTGAGCATTGTTACTATGGGTATGAGATTCAAAGGTACAGACATCTACCGCCTCATCAAAGCATGTGAGGTATATCAGTCTCAGACTGGTTCAGAATACATGTGGGAACAGTACGATGACTTGAAGCAAAAACTTCAGGTCTATATGGAAGAGTATTGTCCTGAAGAAGTTACCAATTCCTAACGGAAATCATAAAAAATTATAAAGATTAGGTACTAATACAGTAACTGCTAATAGATAAAGAAGTTACTACGTACCTATGAAGCTATTATTTACTTTATTCGCTTCATTATTTCTAGCACTTCCTGCTTGGGCAGTTGATGTCCAGATGGGATACGACGGCAACCTAGTTTTTGAACCCGCTGAGATTACTATTGCCGCTGGTGAATCTGTTCATTTTGTGAACAATATGCTTCCTCCCCACAATGTGATCGTAGAAGATCACCCTGAATTGGGTCATGAAGGTTTAGCTATGTTACCAGGCGAAGAGTTCGATGTTGCATTCCCTGAAGCAGGTGACTACACTTATTGGTGTGGTCCTCACAAAGGAGCAGGCATGATCGGAACTGTGCATGTTGAATGATGAAAAAGGTCAATGAGTTTGTATTAAATCTCACTGTCGCAATACTAGACTTCCTCTATCAGGGGAGGGACTATCAACGTTTTTGGGTGCTTGAGGAAATTGCTCGGGCACCCTATTTTGCGTTCTTAAGTGTATTGCATTTCAGAGAAAGCATGGGACTTCGTGGTCCTGAGCATTTATATTTGATGAAGCAGCACTTTGAGCAATCAGTCAATGAAACAGAACATCTGGAATACATGGAAAGTAGGGGCGGCAACACTTATTTTGTTGATCGCTTTGTCGCCAAGCACCTCGTTCTTATCTACTATTGGAGCAACGTGGTTTATTATTGGGTGGCTCCTCGCTATGCTTACCATCTCTCCTACGAGGTAGAGATTCATGCTGCTACAACGTATGCAAAGTATCTTGCTTTGAATGGACATGATGACAAGATCCTTGAGATTTTGAATGATGAACTACACCACTCAAAAGAATTACACGATGCTATGGAGATGATCTGATGTTTAAGAACTGGGGTAAAGGTGTTGAACCACCTGAACGACTAACTAGAGATGATGTACAGGAGATGATCGATGCTGCAATACGCAAACATAATCGTAATGCTTCAATTATCTCTATGTGTGTTGGGTGGGTTGTTCTTGCACTTTTTGCTGAGGGTCTGCTTCGACTTATTGGAGTAATTCCACCGCTATTACCATGGTTGAAAATAACATTATAATTATTGAGTGGATAGGCATTGTCCTAGCACTTATTTTTGGTGTGACTATGTTCTGCCAGGGTCATGCTATATTTCACGGTAAATATGGATATAGACATTCTGAGCGTGATAAACAAAAGATGTCTGACGCCCGTAAACAAGTAGAAAATTTATTCAAAGAAAAATGAAAGTAGGACTAATCGGTTTAGGTAGGATGGGCGAAGGCATGTCCCGCCGTATGATCAAAGCAGGGATTGAGGTTCATGGATATCGCAACAACTTTGAGAAAGCTCAAGAACAATACTACAAGGGTTATATCAGTGGATATACCACTTCTCTGGAAAGCCTTGTTCAAGTAGTACATTCAAACAAAACCACTGGAGAAACTCCTGGCATCTTCATGATGGTTGTACCAGCAGAAACTGTGGAGGATACACTTAATGAGCTACTACAATTTTGTGTGGAAGGCGATATTATTATTGATCATGGCAATTCCAATTTTAAAGACTCTAGACGCAGGGCAGAAAGGTTGTCTAAACTGGGCATCCAATATCTTGACTGTGGTACTAGTGGTGGTGTTTACGGTTTGGAGCGTGGATACTGTCTTATGGTTGGTG
>Ga0213859_10000027_pt1 | contig 58353 bp, 59 predicted proteins | sample PICome_2_FD_160133 | JGI IMG/M metagenome (GOLD analysis project Ga0213859, IMG submission 160133) | Coastal seawater microbial communities near Pivers Island, North Carolina, United States - PICO304 | ecosystem: Environmental > Aquatic > Marine > Coastal | place: USA: North Carolina...
AGATTTTCTTTGAGTGTCGCGATTGCAGTACGCACATTAGCGTGATGGCCGTGCGCGACGTCGATTAAGATGATTTGGCATCCAGCTGCGCAAAGTGCTTGCGCGCGCTCGAGATAATCATCGACTGCCCCGACTGCAGCCATAATAGGAAGATCCCAACAAGATTCAGGAGAATTCATTTGGAAGTGCTTGACTTTTGCAACTTCAGCTGCCTGATCTTCAATGCTCATAAATCGGTGAATACATCCAACGCCTCCCATTTCCATCATTGCGATAGCCATTTCACTTTCACAGACCGTGTCCATGCAAGAAGCTACAATAGGAACTCGAATCTTATAGTTACGAGAAACGTTAGTAGTCAAGTCAATATCTTGACGCGTTACGATATCAGAGAACTTAGGAATAAGTTGAATATCGTCATATGTAAGTGCTTGTTTCATATTATTTAAATGTTTAAAATTTTACGTGCTTCATCAAGAGGATACCAATTGAGAGCCTTTGTTCTATTATCATCAAGCCAAGAATAGTTTAGATTCTCAGGCAAGTTTATTTCTTGACCAGCTGGTAATCCTTTAGATATAACTGCAACATCAGCGTCATTTGGTAATTCAACGCTCATAAGCTGAAGCTCAGGATTAGAAGCTCTATATTTAACAATGCTTTTCCAAACATCTCCGTTCCAACCCATTTGCCTAATTCTGGGTACTATTTGTGCAACTTCATCTTGTGGATTACAATCATGAATCACAATAATACCCCCTTCATTTAAATACTTGAGAGATGATTCAATATCTTTATCTACTTGTTCATGCTCATGAAGGCCATCAATAAAAATAATATCATATTTTTCAAGATTAGGTGCGTGATTTTCAAAGAATTCATCAGAAGTCATAGGATAATTAAGGTGTTCATAGGTTACTCCTTTTTTAGCCTCATCATTAGAAATAAATTGATCATCTATGCCTGGATCGACCGCGTCTTTCTCATCAACTTGAATAAGTTTAAATATTATGCCGGAGCCGGCACCGATTTCTAAATATCTCTTATAACCACGTGTATTAACAAGAGATTGAATTAAATGATATCTTGTATACATTACTTTAATTTTTTTATTCTCTATTTATAAGGAAATACATCAATATGTTTCATAAAAAAGGAGTCAATTTCTTGACTCCTGTAAGCTGATCGCTTGCATGGCATGTGTCCCCCGACTAAGACTCGAACTCAGACTAGCTGGACCAAAACCAGATGTGCTACCATTACACCATCGGGGAATGTGATTTATTTATCACTGAACAAATGTTACTTCGTTAATTTGAACAGAGACATTTTCAATCTCTTCATCTGTTGTCTGATCAAATGCAACCGACGACCAAGTCATTCCTGTACCAGGTGCACTGAATCGAATATAAAATTGATCAAATTCAACAAAGCCTTCCATTGGATGACCATACTGATTAGTAAATTCCGTAGTGGTCGCATAACCATCTTCGAGCTGATAATTAACTTTAGTAACGTACATTTTGTTTTGTTTTACAGTACTTATATTTAACTAACTTGATTTGTTTCTATTTGGGGTGGCTAATCGGGTTCGAACCGACGACCTCCGGAACCACAATCCAGCGCTCTAACCAACTGAGCTATAGCCACCATATATTATCCAAGAATGTACCAAGGAGGGATTTGACTCTTACGTTTAGGCAATCGTTTAAAAATCCTTACTTCTGGATATTTAATACCGTTAGGCGTTTCAATATCATATGATTTACTATTATTCTTTTTGATAACTGTGCCGTTTTCAAGGACTCCAAAAAGATAGAATTGTACTTTATCTCCTACTTTCATGATTCGAGGGCGTCTTTAGGTGCTTCGAAAGCTGTTTTAGGCCTCCCATCTTTATTATACGCTATACAGTATTCACAACTTTCTTGATCCTCGCAAAATCCTATTTTATCTTGCCATTCGCCAGTCAAGTCATCATAATAAGCGTCATATTTATAAGAATAACCCATTGTTTTAAATTTAGTGGGGGTAGATGGACTCGAACCACCGATGTCAAAAGACGGCTGATTTACAGTCAGCTGCAATAGCCACTATGCGATACCCCCATTTTAGTTTGTCGGAATAGCAGGACTTGAACCTGCGGCCCCCTGCTCCCAAAGCAGGTGCGCTACCAACTGCGCCATATTCCGAAAAGTGAGGTGATGTCTGTTCCCCTCTCTGACCTTAAGCCAGCTGGGAATCGAACCCAAAGACATCGACTACTAAAACGCTGCCACGTTTGTTTGTCTTTTACCTCTTTCTCTCTGGCAGGAGAGAAATTGGCGTCCCCTCTAGGGCTTGAACCTAGGACCCTCTGATTAACAGTCAGATGCTCTAACCAACTGAGCTAAGGAGACAATATAAGAAGCTTCGGGTCTTTCGGGGTTCCTGGTTTGCTGGCCTTACTACGAACCCTTTTTCTTGGTGCCAACCTAACAGCTTCACTACTTCTTATAAGAGCCGCTAGAGGGATTCGAACCCCCGACCCGCTGATTACAAATCAGCTGCTCTGGCCAACTGAGCTATAGCGGCAACATTTCTTATATACTTCGATCTTAATCTGTTTCGATGCCGGGGCCCGAAAGCGGTGCTCGTGCTTCCGGACCCCTGCGTTCGCCTCACACGCAGTAGCCCCTCTGGGGTTCGAACCCAGGACCCATACATTAAAAGTGTATTGCTCTACCAGCTGAGCTAAGAGACCATGTCGAGATAAGCTGCGCCTGACCGGCTCAGATCAACAGTATACACGCTTACTTATCTCTACCTTGATGGTTATACTCCACAAGGCGTCGGAGCTGACTATAGTTAAATATACTATGGAGAATAATTTATAGTCATCACTATTCTTTGCAACCTCAGTTTAAATATAATAACAAGACTTATGAGGTATCATCTTGATTTGTTAGCTTTTACTCCACTTAGACTCCGTCTTTCGACTTGTAGGCGTGAGATTTGACGCCTCGTTGTTCGGCTGTTAAGCCTATCTAAGAGCTGGGGAGTGGGGGATTTGAACCCCCACTTCTTCCACACCGGATTTACTTACGCAATGCTAGCTAACGCTTTCAATCTTTGTATTTGTGATACTGTCACAAATAGGCGAGAGCGTCATATCCAATTTGACTAACTCCCCGTATTTTGGTAGGGACGACAGGAATTGAACCTGTGACCTTGACTGTATAAGAGTCCTGCTCTAACCAACTGAGCTACGCCCCCATGTTGATCGCACCGTTTTTTTCGTAGAGGTGCAAGACTCGAAAAGATTAAGACCGAGATGTCAAAGAACTTTCGTTCGTTAGATACAAGGCTAATATACGAAACCTTGCTTAAAGTTTAAAATTTTAAAGTGTTAAAATCTGTTAAATTTTAGCCATAGCCTCCATGATCAGCATCTTGCCACGGCGGATGCGATTCTTAACAGTTTGAAGATTGACATTGTGCTTTTCTGCAATATCTTCATACTTCATATTGTTAAGAAGGCGATCTTCGAGAATATCTCGGTACATTGGCTTAAGACCCTTAATGCAAGTCAAAGCCAAAGCATATTGTTCCATCAACTGATTCTCTTCTTCGAGATAGTCTTTCTCGGTGCGCTGTTCATAATCATTAAGCAACTCATCGATGGTTTCGTTAACACCATTAGAGGCCGAGACTTCTACGCCGAAATCTTTCATGCCATCAATACTGTACTTGCGATTACGTTCACGAATCCAACCAAGAGATTCATTAAAGGCAATACGATAGAGCCAAGTGGTGATTTGATATTTGGGATCATATTGGTCGATCTTAGTCCACATCTTGATCAATGTGTTGGCCAAAATGTCTTCGGCAGCCTCAGGATCTTTAACAACATTCATAATATAGTTACGAAGGCCAGGCTGAACTCGATTGTACAGCAAGTTAAAGTCTTTTTCAGATCGAGTGGCCAAGAAGTTTTCTGCGAGTTCGCGGTAGCTAGCAGTCTTTTGCATATAAGCTTGTTTTTAAGGGGTGAAAGTTACATGGTAAATATACCACAAAAAAATTAAACTGGAAACTTTAAATGTTAAAAATCGTTAAAAGTTTCTAAAAGTCTCTGTAGTTCTTGAGGCTTATAACCCCAAAGATCGGTAGATGCATTGATAATTCGCTTCTTAGGATCTGACTTATACTTTTTACCAGGATATCCTATAACTGAATAATATCCGCTAGACGAGCCTGGCCATTCTTGCATAGGCCAATAAGATAGACTACATTCATAATCTTTAAGAGGAGTTATACGATTCATCATATAACTATTTCCTGGCAGAAGCTTCTTATTATTTAATAACATAACTGCTGCATCGTGTTCAGCTGGTAGCAAATAAATCTTGCCCTTGAGTCGTTGTAATGCGTCTTGAGCTGTCTTGGGATCCCAAGCGAAGTTTCCTAAATGATAAACTATATCTTCGTCAGTGACCACTGAATTCCAATTGCCAATTAACTCGTTAGTCATATTGTCAACGTCCTTGAATGGTCTCTTAAATTTAGAGATTGCGTTGGGCCTTCCCAACTGTAAGTTAGAAGTCACATATACTTTCATGTAGCTTTATATGTAAAAGGTAAAATAAGTTTATTGTACATCGTAAACACAACGTACTGACATGCCATGACCCTTAGACTTACTTGTTTGCCAAAGATCATTATATCTAGCAATGCCATTTTTTGTATCTAAAATTGCTCTTGACCAAGCACTTTCTCTGCGATTTCTTTTTAGCGAGAAATGTGAGTCAGAGGTCCAATATGTTGCTATTAAATCTTGACCATAATATATGCCATCAATGTCTTTGATAACACCAGCATAAACCGGGTCAAATTCACTTGCAAATATTTGAGTATGCATATCTTGTGATTCTCCTCTATTTCCAACTGCGTTTAATTCAGCTGCATTAAGACCCAATTCATCTTCAAGGTTTTTCCAATCTTGATCGCTAGGAACTCTCCATCCAATTGGACAAACACTTTCATTAATAGCATACCAATTATATAAGAAACCTAAAGTGTCAGTAGCCTGTAAGGGGTTATAATACGCACCTGTTTCATCTTCACTCCATTCAGAGCCTTGTCCTAATTCATTAATATTTACGCCTGATGTGTATCTTGTAGTTCTTAGGTTTTCAGTAAACCAACAAGTCGAACCAAATAAAGCCAAATCATATTCATAGCCGTGATAATTTTCGCTAACGCAATCTTCTTGGTTATCACACACTCCGTTATTATTTAGATCTTCTACGCAATCACCACCACAAACACCAATGGCATCGACCTGGTTTCCATTGCAATCGCAGTCGCCTACCGGGATGTTAGCACAACCACATTCGTAGATCTCACCTGGACCGTTGCAGACGCCGCATACATCATAAGCACCAACACAGTCGTCGACGTCGTCGCAAATACCATCGCTATCACTATCAAACTGACATGTTCCGTTACAAACGCCTAAAGCGTCATAACTACCTATACAATCATCAACGTCATCACAAACTCCGTCACTATCAGCATCTACTTGACAAGAACCTCCACAAACACCTATTGCATCATTATAGAGACAAGAACCGTCGTCAGCGGTTGCCGAAGAATTATAATTACATGCATTAGAGTCTGTACATCCGTTTGCTGATCCATATAGATTTGCTCCGTTTTGAATCATATCTAATCTTACAACATCAGCCCAATCATGCATAGCCTCAATTTGGCCGTCTGTGAACTTTAACATATTACAAGATTGAGCATACGACATAAAGTTTCTAGGGTCATCTCCAATACTATAACACGCTGAAGCCCCACACGAAAAGATAGTAGGAGCTGGTTGAGTATCACAAACTAAATCACCTTGAGTTGTACAATCAGTTTCGGTCGCAGCATCGTTACAATCTAAATAATCAGAGTAAGGTCCTCTAGGCCCCTGAGATATTTGCTTATGAAAAGTGTGAAATAGGCCCATAAAATGACCTATTTCATGAATATTAGTTTTTCCGCTTGAGCTTTGGAATGTACCTGGTCTAACAAAATAACCCCTATTAGTATAAGCGCTTCTCCATGTAAATCCAGCAACACTGCCCGCCCATTCTAGCACAAATATATTGAGATAATAATCAAGCTGATATCCAAAGGTATTAGCTATAGAATAACTACTATCTACAACTTGTTCATAATCTTGATTTCCAAAAACATCAAGGTTGTAGTCATCTAAATTTATGGATCTATAGCCGTTAAATGTCGAGTTGGTAAATTGATCAGTAAATGTATTTCCATTAATATCTCTATCTGCTAAAATAAATGTCATTTGAGCATCAGATTGTTGAGGGTCTACACCATTATTCCAACCCTGTAAAAAACCATCATTCATAACCGATATAGCATTGGTTACTTGTTGGTACGATAAATGATCCCCGTAACCCGAAGCCTGATCTCCATCGTGTAGAACAGTAACGACAACTGGAACTATTTTATCGGTTGGTTGAGCCAATGCACCTAGAGATACCAACGTTGCTAGTAAAAGTGTATAAAATTTCATATTTTGCTAGATAATATTAAGGCAGAGCTTGCGCCCTGCCTTATCTATCATTATTTATTTAAACTTAGTCTTTGATACATCTTACTGACATGCCATGGCCTTTTGAACCACTAGTTTGCCAAGTATCTCTGTATCTTCCAATTCCAGAGTTATTACTAAAGATTGCTCTGTGCCAAGCTGAGTTAGCATACCTAGATCTAATTGTATTGTATTGATCAGAAGTCCAGTAGTATCCGGCTGAGCCAAACTCTCTAAAGCCTCCGTCGTTATCTACTCTAATTCCACCAAATTCGCCTGAGAAATCAGTGGTTCCATTAGGACCAATAAACTCACCACTAACCTGAGATATGCCTCTATAACTAGTTGAATTTAATTCAGACCTTGGCATTTGTGCCGAAGAAGTTTCTAATAATTTCCATTCGTTATCAGTAGGTACATGCCAACCAGTTGGACAAATATTACTATTTTCTATAGCATACCAATTGTATAGATATCCATAGTCAGTAACATTATTGGCATCATTATCATAAGAACACCTAGCCGGAGAAGTGGTAGATCTCCATGATTGACCATCTGTTACTTCTACTATAGCTACTCCATTTACGTCTGTAGTCGTTCTTAAGTTTTCTGTAAACCAGCATTTGGCATCATCGCCGGTTCCAAAAATAGCAACAGAATATGTATGACCATCTAAAGTTGGACTTAAACAATCACTAATTTCTAGTGCTTGAATATTATCACAAATGCCATCGTTGTTCTCATCTAAATCACAATCACCTCCACAAATTCCTATTGCATCTGGAACGTTGCCTTGACAGTCACACTCATCTTTAGGAACACCTAGACCTCCGCAAACTCCGCATTCATCGATTTCTAAAGCTTCTCCTTCTTGTTGAGTAGCCCATGGTTCAAAGTTACAGGAGCTTGGTTTACTACCATTAGAACCTCCTGTTACGAAAGGATCCATATTACCTAAGACCTCGGGAACTATATTTCCTCCAGTAACACATCTAACTGGATATCCAGACGTACTAGAACCAGCGAATGAACCGTCTTCTAAAGGACCAAATTTAAAGCTACCGGAAACAGGGGCTCTAGCTGCTATTTCATGTTCTCTTTTTATATAGAATGTAGGTATCCACGTTTGACCATGTGGACGATTATATGCATAAGCGTCAGATGCCCAATATCCTCCCCAACCTGCAACTGTTCCAAATCTATCACATTTTCCAGTATAAGCTTCAGCGTTAAATTGATATTCATTATCAGTATAACCCCAAGCAAAAACTTGAGTAACTGCGTCTTCTGCCAGAAGCTTACTTCTAGAATTTTCGCCAGTCACTTCATCTAAATCATGCCAATCTTGCCAAGAAGCAACTCTCCATCCAGTTGGACATAATCCTCTTGCATCTTGAACAGCGTCATAACTATAATAAGATTTATTTCTTTCTTTGGCAACAATAGACTCGGGTCTATAATAATATGTCGATACTCCTTCGTCTGCGGCTATTTTAGTTTGCCAAATAGAATTAACTGTTCCAACGTTAGGATCGCTTATACCACTTGGTAAATCATTGACTGTAGGAATAGAATCTCCGTTAGCATATCTAGTAGTTGTTAATTCATTTGCAAACCAACATCTATCTCCAATAGAAACCAAGTCATAGGTTCTTCCATAATATTCTAAAGTAGGAGAAGTACAACTATTTGTTCTAGTAATAAATTCAGTATCTTCTATTGTTTGACCGAATGTGGTTCTAGCATAGTATGTAGTAGCTTCTGCTAAACCATCTATTACTACATTTGTAACTGCTCTACTTGGGTGATTTGTAGGAGAAACAGTTCTAATTTCAAACACAGTATCGGTTACTAGAATTGTTCTTGCTGGAACAGAGAAAATCTCTAAAGATGCCACGTTTTCTAGATTGTAACCTCTTTCTCCGAGCGTTATCTTTGCAATAATAGCGTCAGTTCTACGTTCATAGCTGGTAGAAACGCTAGTTAATGTAGTTGAGTATGCATCGTCACAAAAACCATTATTAACTAAAGGATCAGCTAAACAAGAAGCCTCAGTAGAAACGAAATCATTTGGAATAGTAAAGTTATGAATACCTTCATTAAATCCTAAAGCAAATTCTCCATTACTATCTAAATCTACTTCAGTAAAAGTAAACATGGGGGTTGATTCTCCTTCTTTTACTGTAATGTAACATCCATTTGTACATGAGCTAGACCTAATTATAATAGGGCTATTAGTTATACCCTGCTCCATTTCGAATCTATAGTTGCCGGGCGCTAAGTAATAAATGTTTTCAAACTCAGTTTGAACATCTTGATCTGTTACCAAGTGACCCGTTATAAATGGAAAAGGTTCATCGTCTGGAGTTTCACCATAATATAAGAATTTAAAATCTTCTCTGTTCTTAGTTCTATGAGCTTTAAATCCTCCTGCCCAATATTTTCTACCGTCTAAAATTAATTTATCGTTATCGACATCTACAATGTCCATATCTGTATAAACCCTGGATCCATTATAACCAGCTGAAATACTTAAGAAACCATCTTGCGTTTTATTAAACTGATGCGTCGCCGTATTATTACCAACATATTCATCATCTAAATTAGTAACTTCAGCCGTAAAGCTCCAAGTTTGAAAATCAGTCAATTGAACCTCTGGAAACTCAATATTAAATACGCTCCCAACTCCTAAAGTAGAAGTTAGATCTTGATGATCTATAGTGTAAGTAATACTAGCGTCTTGATCACATGTCACAGTAACAGACCAAGTCGCTTCTGTAAAGTCTCCATTATTTTCTAATTCTATAATAGGAGTATATTTATTATAGCCTGTTCTATTAATAGATATGCTATTTATCGCTAAGTCATGAACAGCTTGCGCTGTCCAAACATAATTGGTTAAGTCGCTTCTTAGAGTAGAAAGAGTAGATCTCATTCTATCTACTTGACCTTGAGTAAACCTCCTCTTGCAAAAATCTCCTGTGTCATCCATGTAGTTATATGTGTCAGGCTCTTGGTTAAGAGGAGTACCGTAGAAAACTTCGCAACGATTAGTACAAATATTGCTACAGTTTCTTACAGTAGGCGGAGTATCACAAACAAAGTCTCCTTGGTTAGAGCAATCCGATTCGGCATCTGCAGCAGCACATGTTGGTGTATTATGCCAAGTCTGATAAAGACCTAGATAAGTAGCTACAGCTTCTATAAGTTTACCATTTAAACCTCCATTTACGTTATGGAAGTTTCCATAACCCAATCTATTGTGCTGAATAACTACGCCGTCTCTATCTGTTTTATTTTCAACTGGGAAAATACCAAAGGCTGTACCTCCACAGCCTCCATCGTTGTCGTTAACCTCAGAAGCCACCCAAATGTTTAGGTAGTTTTCTCTAGGCCAACCCGTAGCTGCTTTAATTTGATTTTCGTTAGGTGTTAAATCTTGATTATCTTCTAAAACCATACCATATTCAGCATATGAAGGATCAGAAGACATATCATGCCTAAGAATACCAGATGTAGGGTTTCCATTAGGGTCTCTATGTGCTAGTTCAAATTGAATACCTGCATCGATCGATATAGCTTCAGCGTCTTCGTCCCAATATGGAAGCCATGTATTTCTAAATCTTTCGCTTAGATTTTGAACAGCTGTTGTAATTTGCTCTCTAGAAACATTTGCAGAAAGAGGCGTTTCTATAAAACTAGGAGTTACGTCAACTACGTCGCCAGTATGTAATACGTGGAAAACAACCGGGATTGTGTAAATATCAGCCGGATCGTAATTAGTAGATACGGACTCAATATTATTAGATATAACGGTCTCTGCTTTTTGTAAAGCTATCATATTAGCATCTTGAGAATATCCAACAGATGTGAATATTAAAGCTAAAGTCAAGTTAAATAATTTTTTCATTTTTATGTTTAATTTATTTAATTACAAATTTAATATTGAAATCCTTCCAAAGAAGATCTATAAATTCTGATTCATTTGTACTACCTACAGAATTAGCAATACGCTTATCTTCAGTAGTATCTATAAACAAATAAATGACGAAATCAAAATGAGTAGAGTAAATCATAGATTGACCAATACCTGATCTAAGTGCAGATCCGCTTTCTCCTTTCTTGAATTCAATTCCAATTTTTAAACCTTCGGTTTCTAAAACCATATCGGGTCTATTTTGAGTTCCCATAAAAAGAACGTGATTTACTGTAGTATTCACGTTCCCCTCCCATTTTAGATTTTTCTTAACAACTTCTTTAGCTCTATCTTTAGAAATACCCTTTTCTTCGACCATTCTCTCGGCTAAAGCATCAACAAGATGAGGATAAATGAATTGCTTAATGCTATCCTCATTCTTATTTCGATAGTTTATAGTATGAAAAATATCATTGTGGGTCATAGCCTCGCTAACCATGTCCAACAATGATATTCTTTTCTTACTTTTACTTGCTTGTCTCATCTGCAATAAGTTCTACGTCTTCTTCGCTGATTTCTTCAACTCTTGACATCTTGTCTATTTCTGAATCAAGCTCTGCTAGTTCAGAATGTACTTTCTGAATCTCGGCATTCATCTCAGCAAGATCAGACATAGCCAAAGTAACTGTTTCTCCTACAACTGTTAACATCTTAATAAATTTTCTAGCGCTTTCAACGCCAGTTCCTTCAACATTCAATAATGCTTGATACAATCCATTAAGTTCGTGGCCTCTAAGAGAAACTTCAACTACTCCATCGCTATCGGACTTCGCCAGCGCGGTAGATTGTTCTTTAAGCTTATCATACAATGTAACTAGAACGGCTGCGTTCTGAGTCTTCCATGTGTATCCCTTGTTAAGGTGATCCATAATAGTTTTAAGCATTTTTCTATCTTCTAAATTGATAACGAAGGCATGCTCTGCCTGGTGGACTTGAAGCTCTTCGGCTTTCTTTTCAAGCTCAGTCCTACGAGCTTTTAAATCTTCTAGATTTTTCATTTTTTTAAAATTTTAAAAAATTAACTTTTTATATATTCTCAAAAATCTTCATTCTTGATGCGAATATCGAAATCACTAAACCTATCAAACTGTTCATCATCAGTTGACATTCTACGCCAAATAGAATCATTGATATCATTTCTATCATTTAAGCGTTGAACTCTTATCATTCTAGGTATATCTAAATAAATAACTAGACATCTATCTCTATATGCCTTAGGCAACATATCTAACCCATCTTTAGACATAATCATAACATCGGCCTTTTCAAACTCTTCAATAGAAAGACCATATTTCCAATTATTAAATTCCATCCATTCTAACATTTCACCCGACTCTATGATCTGGTCAAATTGTTCTTCGGATACAAAATAATAATCCTCGCCTTCTTTTTCATTTTGACGAGGTTGTCTAGTTGTATAACTAATACCAGATTTAAATCCTTTGCTTTCTATTTTCTTTTTAAGATGGTCTTTTCCAGACGCTGCTTTTCCTACTAAAATAAGTTTCATTGCTTAAGTTTGTATTTTTATGGACTGGATTACTCACTGTTTAATGCACCATAAACTTCTCGCAAAAAACCTATTTCTTCCTTATCTTCGAAGCCTATTATTCGAAGGTCTTGATTTAGTTCATCAACAATAGGATCTAAAAAACCATTGTCTATTAGTTGAGGCCAAATTTCATTTAACCACCACTTTTCGAAAGTTTCAGTATTGTTCAACATGTCACGTTTCATACGCTCCAAGTCGTAACCTTGCCCATAAGTATATGGATTGATTATATCAGCGAGACTTTGCGCAGCCTCTTCGTTATCTAAAGTTTCTATCAAAGATTTTATGTCATCGATCATAATTTTGCTAATCGAATCATTAAATTCATACATCTTCTTTGACCACGGCTTCGTAATCTCAATGCCGTATTTATAAATCTTAGGTATCTTAGACATTTTTAATTGATGATACTATGTAAGTTTGAACCGCTTCTGGATCATTTATCACTCTTTCAATGTCTATTTTAGTAAAACCAAGTTCTGCCAAAAATTGGCAAGCTCTATCAAATGCAGGCTCAGGTATACATCCCCAAACAGCATTGTCATTAACAATACTATCAACATACAAGTGCTTAAATTTGTCTTCCGACATACCTGTATAATCTATGGGGTTAAATGTATTCATCTTCGTCTAGCCAATCTTGCCAATTGTTAGATTGCTTTTTAGGTTTTTGTTTTTTGCTTTTTTGATTCTTTTCGCTTAACTTACGCTTGCGATCGACAGGGTCCACGTCGAAATTACGAACCTTTCCCTTCCTTTTCATTTTAACTAAATTTTTTTAGCTAATGGTAGAATACCAATAATCGTTATTGTTTATATGATACGGAACTGTAACTGTTTTATTTTCTAAAAGAACAGCTGCCTCATCAATTGTTATATGTCCCCTTTCAAGAAGTTGTCGGACGATAATTTGTTTTGTCATCTTCAATAATTTTATTTAGAGATTGTAAAACTTCATCTCTTGACATATTATCATAATTTTCTATGATATCTGATACTGCTAATTTGTAATAAAGCCTAGTCTTGTGCATGTATAATTAATGTAGTTAAATTATGTGGCGGAGAGGGAGGGATTCGAACCCCCGGTACCGTGAGGTACGCCGGTTTTCAAGACCGGTGCATTCGACCACTCTGCCACCTCTCCGTTTAACTATTTATCTTATAAACTACTGATTTACTTAAAATGTCTCGTGAATATTCTTTGTAAATTCTTTTTGATACTTTTTCTGCAACCGATTTAGCATATTCTAGGTCCCTAAATACTTTCGGGTGTTCTTCCATATACATGCGTATTCCTAAGAAATAATGTTTTTCAACTATCTTATACACACATAAATCCTCCTCTAGCCTGTACTCAACTATTTCTACTTTGTACGAAGTGGCTTTCATCTTAATTTTATTTTTTAGTACGCCCACAGGGACTCGAACCCCGAACCCTCAGCTTAGAAGGCTGATGCTCTATCCAGTTGAGCTATAGGCGCATATTATAATTTAGTACGGGCGGAGAGACTCGAACTCTCACTCCTAGGAACTAGTGCCTAAAACTAGCGCGTCTACCAATTCCGCCACGCCCGCATTTGTTATTTTCAAAGAACATATCTTATATAGTGTTCTTTGATCAAGTTTCAAATAAATTAAGCTAATTTAGATTGAGCCACTGGATCAAGGTCTGTAATAGTAATCTTAGCTTGACCCGATACCAACAGATCGACAAGTTCTTGCATTGCAGCTGCACCTTCGTTAAACCCAGAAGAAGAACCCGCGTTACCGGAAGAAATACCAAGTTTACTAGAAAGGCCATCTATTACTTTAGCCATAGCTTCACTAGTATTTTTACTACCTTCGGCTTGTTCGCTAACAGTACCTTCAAAATCTGCTATCATTCTTGCTAACTCTTTAATAGCTTCTGTTAATTTTTCGCCAAGTTCTTCCATTGCATTTCTTCTACCGTTTTGATATAAATATGCTAACGCTTTGAACATGTCGGTTGTAGCGTTAATAGCTTCAACGTCCATTGTATTGCTTGAATTAGAAATATCAGCGTATGACTTAGCTATTTTTTCTAATGCTGACGCCTGAGAATCAAATGAAGATCTAGCTAATTGTCTAGCCATTTTATGAGCCCATTCTATACCATCTATATTAACTCCTCCCATTTTATCTAATGCAGATGCTATATTTGTCATAGGTCTTGACATTGCCACAATAGATTTACTACTAGAAGCCATAACTTCAAACATTCTAATAAATGCATCAGATCTCATTAATACCATATTTGTTGATATACTGCTAATTGCAGGCGCAATGCTAAGTAGCATAGCTTCTCCTTGTTTAGTTAAGTCTGATTGAGATAGTGAGTCAAAGACGGCTGCTATTTCTTTTAAAATTTCTACAGAAATAGCTGACATTAAAACTAAAGCATCGGCAGACATTTTCATACCTACGCCCAATTTATCAGCATTTATAGACATTTTATATATAGATGTAGATATAGAACCAATAGGATCTACTAGAGGTGACCAGTTTACATCATTGAATAATTTTATAATCGCATCAATATATTCTTTCTTTAAAGAATTTAAAGAAGTAACCATTTTTTCCATGCCTGCCGCAACTTTAGTAACTCCATCTCCTGCTAAATTAGCGTTAAGCGCAAGTATAGACATAGAACTGGCAACAGAAGCCACTGGAGTAAAGATAGAGCTCCAAGAAACATTAGCAAACAAAGCTTCTAATTTCTTGGGAGCATCTGGATCCAGACCGCTAAGAGCGGAAACCATATCCCTTATAGGAGGAGCCATATCTTGAACCGCCTTTATATTAGATGCCTTTGGATCTAACTGCATAAGTTCAAAGAACCTATTTAAAACTTCCATATTTTGCCCGCCTTGTAAGAAAGAAAATGCATCCCCTAAGATTCTAATAGGCTTAGCTACTTTAGCTATTTCAGGAGCCATAGCTACTATATCTTGTAAAATATCAATAGGCCCTTTTGATTTTTCTCCGCCGAATAAAGAAGCCACACCATCAAAAAATGCTTTACCCACATTAGCTATAGAAGAAAATAATCCACCAGCTGCAACGCCAGCAACCGCTCCTGCTAAAGCTAATAAAGAAACAGAAATTGCAATAATACCACCTGCTAAAGGCAAAAGATTATCGACACCTATTTCATTTTTTAATCTAGCCAAAATGTCAACTATACCATTAACAGGTGCTAAAAGCGCATCACTTAACATTTCAGCGGTGCTTGAAATATCTGGTAAACTAGCAAAAATGTTAGCTACAACCCAAATACCAGCTGCTATAATAATCATACCCACAGTTCCCAATAACATAACAGGTAGAGGAATAAGCCCTAAAATTCCTATAATTACTCCAAATAATCCTATAGCCAATGCAGAACCAAGAACCCAATCTATTGGTAAAGTTTCTCCAGCAGGAGGCAATATACTTAAAATCCAAGCAACTGCTAAAACGCCTACAGAAATAATAATAGCAGCCAATACTCCCATTGCCAATGTTTTCATTCCCACTGTCTTAGTTATAACACCCAATAAAGTCATACTAACACCGAATACAATAAGCGCTAAACCTGTTTTTAAAGTCCAAATAGGATCTGGAGCAGGTCCATAGCCTCCGCCCATTTTAGCGTATATGTCAAATATGAATGCAGTGGCAATTATACCTAGTGCTATAAAACCAGCTGCGGCTGCAGCCATTCCCATATCTTTCCAAGTAAGACCTCTAACTGCTCTAGCTAAACCAGCAAAAGGTAAAGCAAAAACTAATAAAGCTAAACCTGACAGTAAAGACCATTTCCAATCAGGCGCATTAAAAGTATCTGGCAATTGCGTAAATATCCAAGCTGTAGCCCATATAGATCCAGCAATAAATACTAATGCTGCAGCCGCCATAGCTACTTCTTGTAGTTTAGCGCCTTTAATAGAGTCTAAAACAAGTTTAAAACTATAAGCTGCGGCGACTAAAGACAAGCCTATTAGAAAAACAGTAGCATATACATATGGATCCTTAATTGGTACAACACCTTGTAAAATAAAGCTAGAAAGTACAATACCTGCTGCAATAAGAGGTATTGCGGCAGACGCAAGTAGAACATCCTTAAAGGATTTACCTTCTATTTTTTCTAGAACTTGAGCATATGCCCAAGCTGCTCCGGTTAAAGCGATACCCACTAAAAACGCTGTTATTAGTTTTTCTGCGCTAACTGGCATTATAAGCTGAAAAATTAAAGAAGCTATGACTATACCCACGGCCAAGCCAATAATAGAAAGCATAGTAGCCCCCATTAAATGCCATATACCATTAGTATTAACTGCCGAAATAGATCCTAATTCACCAGCATCTATAGTATCATTGCCTTTCATTTTACCTAAAGTCTCGGCTATTTTAACAAATGTCGGTGCCATTACTAATAATGCAGCGGCCATTAAAACGGCTGTCAATAATTGTATTGGAGATACCGGCATAATTAACTGCATTATCCAAGAAGAAAATGTTAAAGCCGCTACCATCCCCAACATAGAAAGTAAAGCAGCTCCAGCTGAAGCAAATATAAAAGTTGGATCTGCTTTAGAAGCTTCTATGCCTTCATAAGATACGCTAGTTTCACCCTTTAATTTACCTAAAGTTTCTACTATTTTGATAAAACCCGGAGCTAATAAAGCCATAGTCGCACCAACTACCACCGCAGTTCCTAATTGTGCAAGAGACACTTTTGGTATTAAACTAAATAAACCAGCTGAAGCTACAAGGGCAGCAGATAAACTTACCATCATAAAAGCAGCTAATCCAGTGTCTTTTACACTAAGCGGTTTGAATCTAGCGGCTTGATCTAAATCGTCAGCTTGTTTACCGCCTTCACTATTACTCTTAACTTGATCCTTCATTATACTTTTAATATCTCCAAGAATAGTAGTTTGCTTTTTAAGTTCATCTACTGTTTCTTTTTGAAGAGATTTGACGTCGACTGTTAACATTTCTATGCTAGTCATTTGCTGAGTTCTCTCCTCAGCCACTGCTTCTAGTCTGTAAATAGGGCTTAATATAGCCTGAAACTGCTTTTCTGTCATAAAAGTAAACGGAAACTCCGTATATTATTTTAATCTAATTATATATCCAAAAAGAAAGGGGCTTTAAGCCCCTTTCTCTTATAGTTTAGGAACCGATAAATTTGGTACCTTCATATTTGGAATTTTAGGCATACTTGTGTTATACGCCTCATTTTGTTTTTCATTTTGCTTATTCTCTTCCTTAAGATGTTCGACTAAGTCTTTGACTAAATAATGGAATTCATAATACTCCAAGTTGTCAAGTTCTGAAGGTTGAATATGTAACTTAAGGTATAAATAAAACTTAGTTTTAAAGAAGTTCTCCAGAGAAATCTTGAATAATGAAAATAGATTTGATGCCGTCGCGAAAGTTAATCGGAACAGAGGCCTCCTCATCCTCCACGACAACCTTCATTTCGGGTTGGATGCCGATTTTCATTTTTTCAGCTAATCTATATAATAGCGTATATTTTTTATTATCCCATCCATTCATATCTACTTCGATATCGAATATTTTCTTTTGATTAAAGTTTCTCCAATCTGTAGAAATAAATGGGATAATTTGAATAAGAGATTGATCAATATTAATTCCCTTCTCTTGTCTTTCTCTAATATATTTTGTAACCTCTTGCATAACGCCAATTGATGGAGGCTTCATAAAAATTTCGCCATATGACCTGGTTTGAATTACGAATCCCCTAGACGCCTCGTCGTAATACTTTTCAATATCACCAGGAATCTCAAAATATCTAAAGTAATCTCTCTTTATTTCAATGTCATGAGAGTTACCGCTAGGAGCTGTAAAATTAACCTTTAATGCATTTTCTGGTTCTGGAAAAGTTAAATCTCTAACTGATAAGATAATAAAAAATCTATCTTCTTCACAAATGTCTTTAAAAGAAACTCTTTTGCTAGAACATGATACGTTTGTACAAGATTGAACAATAGAATTTAATTTTTCATCTATATCAAGTAGATTATTCTCATCCATTGTTGAGAAATGTCTAATTTCTGCAACCTTAGCTGATCTAATTTTTATTTCCATATCCTTTGGATAAAATCTTCCCCTTGAAGGTAAATCTTCCATATTTAGGTTATACCAACCTAAATGAATATCAGAATGTGCTGCTTTTTCAGGTCCATAGCTATCCATATTTACAGAACCTAAACCCTGATTAGTTATAGTTTCTTCAATAACATCAGCTTCTTCAATTGCAGTAGCTTGTGCTTCTTTTTCCGCTAGTATTCTTTCTAGCTCTTTTTCGTTATTATCGCTCATTTCCTTTATTTTGATTTAAGGTTTTTAATGTTTTCTCTAGTTATAGACATTTGTCGTGGAGTTCTTTGTTTAATCTCGCGCTGAATTAATTCTCTAATAAATGCGCTAACAGATATGGGTCTTGACTCACTTTCAATTGCTTCATTTAATATGATTCTATTAACCAGATTTACCTCATCCTCGGTTAAGAGAACTTGTAATTTCTTTGTTAATTTATCTCGTTTATTCGACATAATATATTGATATTGTAATATATTTATTATTCAAAAGAATAGGAGAAGTCTCAAGGACCTCTCCTTATTCTTTTAACTTTTTATTAGTTTAACTCTTCGCTAAAGACGTCAGCTCTCCAAGTTACTTCTAGAGTTTGAGCATCTGCTGAGCCATAATCTAAAGTACCTGTGAATCCAAGACCCGATGTCATAAAGCAATCTTCAAGAGTTACTTTTCTGTAAATATCACCCTTTCTGTCGAATTGAACGATAATTATAGTACCCGTGTAATCTCTCTTTAGACCCATTTCACCAGTATCTGGGTTATATTGAGATCTGTACCATTGTCTTAACGTTTTGTAAACGTAAGCTTGGTTAGAATCATTTAAGTTTAATGAGAAGTTAACTGTAACATCAAGCGCAGTTCCATCTGGCATACCAGCATATGATCTGGTAGCAAACTTATACTTTTGCTCAATTGCTGCGACTTCTCTGTGAATACCTTCTAGTCCTGAAATTGAATTAACATGCTGAAGTAACATATCAGTTCCTTCGACAACGTCCGGTGCAAGTATAGTAACCTCAAATAGGTTAGCTTGTACTGGCTCAAATTGTCTGCCTTTCTTACTAGTTTGGTCTTCTCTATAGTGTGGTAAACCTGCCATTTTTTAATTTGTATATTTTATTTTATATATCACAGATTATGAGAAGTTACCTGTTGCAATTTCACCAGTGTTTAGAACAGTGACTCTAGATACTAGAATCTCTAAACCTTTGACCGGCTCAACATAAGTATCAAGAATACCCATATTTGCATCAATTACCTCATTTGTGTTATTTGTTGTATCCATAATGTTACGGTAGTCGTAAACTCCACCGTCCTTCTTAATCGCCTCCATAAATGCGTCAGCTAGAGTCTTGATCTCAAGTCTAGTTTGAGCAGTATTAAACTCGAATAAGTAGTTTTGTAGAATAGCTGCTAGACCATCTTCAATGTAAATAAGTGCTTCTCTAACGTGAGCTGAAGAAAGAGCTGAAGTAATCTTCTGTTGCGCAGTCTTATTGCCTTTAACAACTAGACCAACACCTCTTTCAAATACGATAGGGTTAATACCGAATGGCTCAACTACGTCTCTATCAAGCTTATCAAATGCATATTCGACGCTTTGAACATCAACGCCGGTTACAACGCCCCTTCTTGGACCCGCAATGATAGACCAAGGCAAAGCATTAGTGTATTTATCAATATAGTTGTTAGAAACATATGCCGCTGGTGGAATAATCTTTCTCTTACCGTTCTCAATGACTACTAGACCAGGACCATAATAGAAACCATAGTTAGCTCCTTCTAGAACTTCAGGCATTTTGTATATTTCTAATGGGTTTTGATCTAGATTACCTCCAGTTCCAATGTATTTAGTTTTAAATACGTCATTAGCATCGACAAAAGATGGATTAGAACACTTTCTAAGTTCTGTAACCATAGGCGCGTTCAAGATAGCAGAAGCGTTTTGTCTTTCTCTTGCAAGTTGGCAGAACTCAACTTTGTTGAAAATTTTATTGTTCTCTAAAGAACCAAAAGTATCAACTAAATATCTGTAAGTGATAGCATCTTTATCTACTAATGTGTTAGCGAATCCTTTATCATCTCCAGGAACCAACATCTCTAATAGATTCTCGATCAACTTAGGTTGAATTACGCTGCCAGACAACGGGAACGTCTTATAAGAAGTAGTTGCTTCGTCATATGATTTGAAAGAGTACAGTGGTCTTGCATCAATTTGTCTATGACCTACAATCGTAACTTTATGTCTTATAACTCCATTTCCTTCTTCTGCTGTAGATTTAGCAATTTGAAGAATTCTAGAAAGCTTTCCACCCGGAATAGACATGTATTGTCCTACTTTAATATCATCATTAAATGTAGGAGCTGGGTCACCAGGCTGCTGTGCTTTGTCAAAGATAATAACTCCTGCGCCTTGAATTTCATGAGTCCAGCCATCTTGCTGAGCATCTGGGAATTCTATAACTCTAGAGTTTAAATCGATTGTATATTTACCAATTTGAGCTGGAGCTACTGTGTTAATAGCTAATGAAAGAGGTTGAGTTAAATCTAAATTATTAATCCAGTCTTGTAGACCTTGTGTAATTGTAATATCTAATTGAAGATCTAGTTGACCTGCGTTTTCAGTAACATTAACTATTTCATACCATGCTCCGTTTAATTCAACGAAGGCTCCAACAACTGCTGAACCTGTATTGAATCCAGTAACGTTCAAAAATCTAAATGTTGTATTTCCGTTTACAAATTGAACAGGAGTGTCTGCTGAAGCAAAAGAAAGAGGAGTTCCAGATGTTCCGTTTCCTAAATCTGCAACCTCTTCGCCAGAAGTCGTTATAACTGTAACATCAGCTGCTGCAAAATATTCTACGTTTTCAACTCTTGCAAATTCACCAGATTCTGAAGAAGATATAAAGTCGCCTTCTAGAAGATCTGCTTCTAAATCTTGTCCGTAAACTCTAAGTTCATTAACATCAGTTTTATCAATTAGACCAGTAACTGCTATATTTGTAACTTCAGCTGCTCCTAATTGATCAACAGCTGTAGATTGCTTAATAATATGAGAAAGAACTTCATAGTCTTGATATGCATCAAAAGAGTCTCCTACTAAATCTACATAAGATGTAGCATCCTCATTAATTGCACAGAAAAGACCAGTCTTTCTAGTTTCTAAGTTAATTAAAGCCTCAATATACATTTGTCTGCCTTCTAGATCAATAAAGTCTGGAATTAAAGATCCAGTGTAGTTTGCAATTAGAGAAACTTCTCTTAAGTTAGCAAATGCAGCAAGCTTATTTTTTTCAAGACCGTATTCATCGAAATATGTTCCATAAACTGGATCGTTATTTAATTCAGAAGCTTCGAATTTACCTTTAAACACAAGCACATCTACCATGTACTCTGAAACGTAGTCCAAAGGGTCAACGCCTTCAGGTTGATTTCCTTCTCCATACCACTCTCTCGCTGTAATTTCAAAACCTCTTGTGTCAGCAGCTTGTCTTACAATAACAGTGATTGGATCTTGCTTGATATTAACAAAGTTTAGAGTTCTGTCTTGCATAGCTGTTTCAGCATCATCTAGACCATATGATTCTCTAACAACTCTTAATAGTTTATCGTCAGTTGGAATCCAAAATCTTTCGGTATCATGGTAGCTTGCAAAGCTAGACTCTCCATTATCTGAAGAAAGGCCTTGCTTAGAACCATTTGTGACTACAGATGCCCAAGAAGCTTCATCACCTTCTTCGACGTTAAGTAGATTAACCGCTAAAATTGGTCCTCTTGAAAGAGCCTCTAAAGCAGATCTGTGGAAGTACATTCCTCTTCTTTCTAGGTTCTTATCAACAGAACCGAAAGCTTGAATAAATTGTTCTGTGTTCTCAATGAACACTGGAGTATTATATGGGCCAGTCTGTGAGTGACCAACGACCAATCTAATAGTCTCCTGTGGAACATTTACCGTTTGTGATTTATCAAACTCTAGTCTATAAACACCAGAGCTTTTAAACTGTTGTAGTTCGGGACTTATTGCCATTTCTTTTTAATTTATTTTTTCTTTTTGTATATATCTGTCTTCTTAGATGTTTTTACTTATATCAAGTCATAGATGTCATATTGTAAATCACCTGCGTCTTGAGAGTCTCTATATAAAACTTCTTCCATTTTAGCATGTTTGCTTTCATCGATAAAGTCTAATAATTCTTCTACATAATCTGCATAGTCAGTAGTATTAAAGAATTCTGTTGCCGTAATAGCTGTCATTATAATATCGTCGTTACCCATTTGAGCACCATAAGAACCATTGGGTAATGTGCCGAATAAACTTGCTTCTTTAATGGTCTCTTCATCAGTAAGTTTAATTCTATTTGTTTTATGCAATTTAGCAAAGTTTTGACAAAAAATAGCTTTATTATCAGATCTTAACTTAATGCCTGGTTTTAAGGTTTTAGAATCGTGCCTATGCCTAAAGCGCACAATCATATCGTCATCAAAATCATTTCTTTGAGGGAAAATAGATCTTAAGTATTGTAAAAGGACCGTACCATATGTATTGTATTCTATTATCATTTTGACATTTTCAAAATAAAATATATCTATAGCTAAAACATATAATATTTTAGCAAAGTCTTCAATAACATGCTCGTTAGATCTAAAAACACATACTTGTTCTAATTTAAAGAAGTCGTACATGGCACCTGGATTGTTAGCATGCTCGATTTCTCTATCTTCCATAGGAGAAACTTTAAATACATTGATAACTGAATAGTCACCTCCATTACCCTCTGCAATATCAACAGTAAATAGCCAATAATTTTCACTATATCTAGCGTCCTCTGTATCGAAATCAGGATGAAAGCCTAAAAATCCTTTAGTATCTAACTTAGCTACATCAAATTCTTCCATGTCATGCCAAACGTATTTCTTCATACCCTTACGCATAACTTTCATGTCAGCTGGATCTAAAAGTAGATTGGAAGAACTGACGAACTCATTACCATATTGTCTATTAAAGGCTTCTATAGAACCTAAGTTTTTAAGTTCTCTATCGTACCATGCGTCATCTCTATCTGGGTGCTGCCACCAATCGATGCGCAATGGCGTATATTCATTGTCACCTCTTTCAGCAGCTGAATAAATTTGATAGAATTTATTAAATCCATTGGGCGTCGAAGTAATATTAATTCTAGATACCTTAGAAGCTGAAAGCGTTGGATAAACGTTTTCATAAAACGTATCAACGATAGTGTGATGAATGTGTGCAAACTCGTCTAGATATAGATTATGAATAGTAAAACCAATACCCGCCTTAGCAGTAGTAGCTTGACCAACTAATCGACAACCATTGTCACATTTGACATTCATAACGTCGTATTTGATAATACCGGGTTTCATAAAGAACGGTAAATTCTCAATTACAATTTTAGCTTTATCAATGATTTCCTTAGTCGTCTCACTTTTATTAGCCAAAAGTAGAGTGTTTTTATCATTGTTAAATGTTAAATACCATGCGTTAAAAATAGATGCCGTAACTGTTTTACCCATCTGTCTTGAGGCCAACACAATATTAAATCTATCATGTTGGAAGTTTCTAAGCATAGTCTTTTGATAATCCCTAAGCTTAACTCGTTGAATACCTTCATCTGTCATAACAACAGCATACTTTTCTGCAAAATAATTGATATCAGCAGCACATCTAGCCAATTCAGCTATTTCTTCATCAGTATATTCAAAGACAATATTACCCTTCTTTAAGAATTGCTTACCTTCATAAAAAGGCATCTTGACTTTAGGTCTATAACCCTGATCAAGAGCAACCATAAGGTCGTTAATTTGTTTGGTTGACCATATAGTTCTTTCAGATTCTACAGAACTTTCTCCTTTAGGAATCCATTTATTATCTCCAACGTAATCACTCATTAAGTGTCAATATCTTCTATTTCTGCGTCTTCAATGTTTTCGTTGGCATTTGCAATACCAGCCTGAATCTGGGCCATTAGGTCTTTTGTGCCTCTCATGATGTTTGAGTTATCACTACTATTGCCTCCAGTTGCCTCTTCTATTTCTTTATCGCCAACTCTTTTGTTATAAATTTCAACATCGCGGGCAATTCTTTTAGTTGCTTCTTCGGCCGCCATTAAGTACATGGTCTGTGACTTAATGATATCAAGCATTGACTTTTGCAAAGTAGCCAAAACTTCAAACATTCTTGGAGCCAATTCACCCCCGTCAATGGTCTCAAGTAAAGTAGTCAAAGCTCTTTCACCAGCCTGTAGTTGATAGATTAGAGAAGCCATTGTCATCTCATCCATCTTCTTTTTAGCTGCGATATACTCGTCTTTTTCTATGATTTCTGCATCAAGATAAAACTTCATTAGGCTAGTAATCGTCTTTTGTGCTTGCTTACTAGCTTTGCCCTTCATCTCAGTATAGTTTACTGATGGCATTAAAGGCTGATTGATAATAGGCAAGTCACTTGGATCAGAATCTATATCAAGTTCTTCGTTTCCTCCTATCAAATCATCTAATTCCTTTCGTATCTCGTCAGCTTGTTCAGAGATTGTTTTCTTATTCTCGCTCATATTATGATATTATATTCTATATATCCCTAGTGGCCAAACTAAGAAATTATAGATTAAAATTATTTACCTTGACTATACTTTCTAAGCATAATGCTCGGTATAGCGTTGTCAGTTAAAATGTTAAGGTGTGAATCTCTAACAACATATTGTTGTAATACATTTGTATGTTGCTCTGCTCCAATAGTTTTAGTAAAGATCCTGATGTTAGTCATATTCATATAACCTCCTCTTAAAGTATACTGCTTATCAGTTTCCCAAGTTAGGTCAACAGGAATAGTCGTGGTTTCGTTGAACATTAGTTCTAATCTATTAGGCGCATTTTGAGGTAATCCTTCATTAACCTCACCATTTAGTCTATAAATATTTACAGACATTTCATTATACTGATTACTTATATTAATCACCATAGAGAACCACATCGTATCTGTAGCCTCAAAGAATGGATTATCTTGACTATCTACTGCACCAAAATCATATGTGTAAACTTGATCGTTAAGAGTTATTCTAAATTCAACCCTTGAAGTCTCGATCATAATGCCTTTATCTCCATCTAAGCCATCAAGTAGAGTTTGATGCGTATTTGCAAATGTCGTGTTTAAGGTTGGCTTAAACCATCCAGTATAAGCTAAATTATTATCGGCAGCCAATGAAGAGTTTAAGTTATAGATGATAGCCTCATCAAATTCAAAAGCGTATGTACCATCTTGTTGTTCTACCTTATCTCCAGCAGTAGTTAAATCATAGTAGTTTCTAGAAATAACTGTCCATCTATTTCTTAAATCTATATCGGCAATTTTTAACTTCTTATGAATCGCTGATCTAATTCCATCTTGTACAACATGGAATACTGTTTTATATTGTTGAGGCTTTGTAACCTTCTCATACTCCTCTTGAATTTCTTCACCAAATACCTCTTCTACCCCAACAACTAAATCATCAACCGTTTGTTCAACGACATCGTCAGTGTGAATACTAGAGGTTCTGTCCTCGTATTTCTTAAGCTGAACTCTCCAATATGTTAAGCTTCTATTAAACTCGTCGGCAAACGTAACTGAGACAACTTCATACATTCTATTATTGAATGGGAAAAATAAGTAGTCTCTGCTTCTAGGCGATGGTCCAATACCAAATACATTGTTAAACTCGGTCTTAGTAATATGAATCTCAAAGTTTTCAAAACCCATACCGAAAATATCATAACTAAACTCTTCGGTAGGAAATTCATTATCGGGAACCATAATCTTGACCGTGCCTTCTTCTACCACGTTGTAAAGAGAATATTCCATTAAGATTACATCCTTAGATCTTTGATCAGGCTCAACCCTAAAGTAACGTACTTCATGTCCCCATATAGAAGTAGAAATATCTGTAATTTGCTTATAAAGATTAACTGGTCTTTGTAATTCGTAAGGATTAAATAAGTTAGTCTCGCACTCTACTGTAATGCCTTCACAACCTACAAACGCCCATGGATCTTCACAATCTGCACAAAATTGAGGGCATGCTTCGATTGTTCCATCTGCCGTTTCAAGTTCGTATGTTATACTTAATATACTTAATGATTTAACAGATCCGCCAACTGACATTCTATCGACAGTAGCTCTAACATCTAACCAAAGTGGTAAAGTAGAATTAAAGTTTAGGGTAAATAAATCACCCGAGTTTAAGTCTTCTGTCAAAGGCTTAAACTCTGACATTTCACCTCCATTAGCATCTTTATTTTGAGACCATCTGTATTCGTAAACAAACTTATTGTTTTCGTTAGTCTCTTCATAGAACTTGAGGCCACCTGCTGTAAAAGATGGAATCTCTTCAACTTCAAACTGAGTACCGTTAACTGAAGCAATAGTAAAATATTGGTTTCCTACGATGATTCTTTCACCAGCACTCAATGTAATGTTTTGAGTGGCTTGAACCGTTGTAGATCCTTGTGTAAAAAGTAAGGTTATACCATCGGTTCTATTAGTAGTTAAACCTGCAACTATCTGCCAACCCAAAACCCTTAGAATCCCGTTATACGGCTCTTTAAGTCTAGCTATTAAAACGTCTCCTACTTCATTTGCTGTAAAGCCAGTTACCATTACTTTTTAGTAATATTTTTCTTGACTTCGTCCTCTGGTTTATAAACTTCTCCTAAAATCCAGCTTGTTACAAAGCCAGATAAAGAAACAAAATAGACTGTCAAGTCATTTAAGTTTTGATTATACCACATGGTTAATCCGCCGGCAAGAGCCCACAACAATGTTACTATGTATATCATAGCCTCTCTTCTTGAAGTTGGACCCTTTTTAAAAACACTAGTTTTAACTGAAGGTTTTTTGGTCTCTGACCAAACATAAACACCAACATAAGCCGTTAGTGAACCAAAATAGACTGAAAGTTCAGATAAAGTTGTTTCTCTAAAAGCTCCTAAAGCTCCTAATATAACCCAAAGAGCAACTACTAAATAAACAAGACCTTCGCGTTTTCCCATAGTGTTCGACTTTCTTTTATATATCTTAGTCGAAATCAGTCACTAATAGCAATTCAGGGTTATCTGTGTGATATTGATCTATTTCTGCCAAAATGGCATTAACTGGAGTTGCAATTTCGCTAGAGTTATTTTTAGCCAAAAGAATATCTAGCTTAGTCATAAAATCCTCAACCTTAATAATTGTGAATTGTTGATTAGGCTTCAATACATTTGCCTTATGTAATATAGTATTGATTAAGGGTAGTTGAGCTGGGTTAAAGATATCGAACATTCTTAATGTACCTCTAACAACTTTGACTGAATACTTGATTGTCTTCATATCATCTATGTCAACGACTCTATTATAAGCTACGTTAGAGTTAAGCGTAAACTTAACCCATCTTAATCCTAAAAGATCTTCCAGCATTTTCCATAAGAAGTAAACAGATGTTGCTTCTTTATGGACTATAGAGCTATGTAGAGATTCAACTCTATTAATCTCTTTCCTAAAGTGAACTAATAGAAGTTCTTTAAGTGAATCACTAGAAACCAAAATAGAATGCTTACTCAATTTTTTATGAGCTTCGCTATTCTTAAGTATAGCCCAAATACGATTATCTACCGAATTATATCGATATAGAGTGATATCTACAACTTCGGCAAAAGTATCTTTATTTTCCGTAAACATTGATTTGCTCCTCTATCTTTTTAAGATCGGAGTAAAGCTCTTCCTTTGCAAATGTAATCAATTCTTGATATTCGCGTTTTCCTATTTCGTTTTTATCTAAATAGAGTTGGACTGCTTCTTCCGATGGAATATATTTATCAGGTTTTTGTTTAGCCGCTTTTTTGGTTTTAGTGTAAAACCAACCCGGAACAGATTTAAATCTACCGGCTACCATTGACCAACAATCAATAACCGAAGCACCATTAATACCATTAACGTTAAATTCGTTAGCATTAGCTGGATACTTAATAGCAAAGAAACGATTAATCATAAAATGATGTCGCTTTTTACTATGTTGTTTAATTTTAGTATAGTCAGCTCGCTTCGTGAACATAATTTTCACGAAGTCAAAAAGTTTAGTTTCGTCTAGCATTATTTAACCCATTCGTGATATGCAAACGTATATGCATCTACCTCGTTAAGTTGAGGGTGATCTTGCATCATTTTATTAGCCCAAAGTTTTACCTCTTCTTGAAGGCCGTACGCTGATGCTTCCTTTAAAATAAGCTCTACTGTTTCCATATCTTTATACTTAGAATAAGTCACTTAGTTTTCTAGTTTTAGGATTATTTTCTACCTCCTTTCGACCTTCGACCTTCTTAATAGGCTCTTCAGGAATTTCCATGTTTGCAAATGGATCAACCGAAGCTGGAGCTGAACTGCCCTTTAACCAATCAGTGCCTTCGAGAATTTTATCTTTGTCAAGCAAGACCTCAATATTATCAACAGCGCCTTCCCATTCTCTATCAATAGTTTCATAAATAGCGCTTTGAATAGCGTCTGGAATAGTTTTAGTATGAAGTAGCATAAGCGAAATATTACTATTTAGATTTGCTTGAATCAAAGCCAAATTACTGTGACCAACTACACGATAAATGATATCACATATAGATTGTTTAGCTTCTTTAGAAAAGAGATAATCAATCTTAAAGTCTTTATGCTCCTTTAAAAATTGATCAATAATCTTGTTAGCCGTTTTATCAGTAATAGAGTAATTACGAAGCTTGCCGTTTTTCATCTCCTTTTGCCATGTAACAACCGAAGGAATATTATCTGACTTATCACCTACTAAAATCTTATTCAAGATAAACAAGTCGCAATCAACTTCGGTAATTTCAACCTTATTGTCTTTGACCCATTGTAAGATATCTCCTTGATAGCGGTCGCGCATCATATGTTGGCCTCCCATATTAAAAAGCATATCATCATTTGATAGATCAGAAGAAGCAGAAGCTTCCATCGCTTGAGTAAAACCTTCAAAGGTATACAAGCTTTTTCTAGTGTTGTAGTACCAAATAGTGTGAGCGTCGTTGGCTTCTGAATAGTTAACCAACTGAATCAAGTCTCGATCGCCTGTCCAAACAATACATGATTTACCACGACCATTAAGCATTGTAGACCAGCCAAAAAGTACATCGTCAGCCTCAGCACCTTGGGTTTGATGGATTGTAACACCCTTAGTCTTTAGGATCTCTTGGAACTGCTCATAAGTGCCATAGACTGCATTCCAATCTACATCAGAAGATTGCTTTCTAGTGCCTTTATAATCACTCTCAGGATATAGATCTTTACGCCATGATTTAGAGTCAACTGCAATAACCACGTCATCAACGAAGGCATTAAGTTTACGCATCTCAGAGGCAAAGTCAATGCATAGCTTTCTCATAAATTGAGCACGAGCTTTATCATCTCCTAAGAGCTTACCTGATTTTGGTTTAGGCATCACAAAGAGCCTGCTAAAGACGAAGTAGTTTCCGTCTATCAATAGAGTATGTTTTCCCACCTTCATTTCTTCTTTCATTTAAATATAACGAATTCAAGATTAACTTGAAAGCATTTTAACATTTTTTTACGAACGAATTATCGTTTGTATGTCATAAACACAACTCAACATTGTAATTACAGGGTCAATCACATCAACTCTTTGAGCCTGGTGCTTAGCAACCGAAATAATGACTTGTGGAATATGTTTATTACTTTGTGTTTGTTCTTGGTTTATGTATTCAATAAATTCTTCTCCAAGTGACTGAAGAACATCATCGACTCGATTAGCATAATTGCTAACCAACATTTGATAGTTTTTAGCTGGATCAGTCTCGTTAAATATCAACTCAAATACATCTTTAAAGACCGAGTTGAATCGCTTAACATCATCGACCTTAATTGTAGTAGTGCCTTGAGTCTTAAAACCTTGCAACTTGTTGAGAGTGCTTCTAAGATCTGGAAAGTTTCTACGAACAAATTCGACAAGAGCGTCTTTCTCAATAGTCAAACCCTCTTGCTTACAGATGTGATAAACTCTCTTGATATACTTCTTGGTCAATTCAGACTCTTCTTGCTTGTCGAAGTCAAAGTTAATAACCTCGAATCGACTCAAGACAGGATCTGGAATCTTATTAATATAGTTACAAGTAGCAATGAATCGGCTATTAGAAGCAAACTGCTCCATAGTAGCGCGCAAAGCCTTAAAGAATTGATCAGAAACACCATCAACCTCATCGAGAATCACAACCTTAAATGCACCCGGGTCATCCATAATAGAGACAGTAGAACAAAAGTCAATGATACGCGTGCGAATCACATCGACCGAAGTATCAGTTGAGGCGTTAATGTAAAGATACGGTAGATTAAATTGATTAACAACAGCTTTAGCAGTTGAAGTCTTGCCAGTGCCAGGCGAACCTGCAAAAAGCATATTTTGAACTAGGCCATCTTTAAACTTGGTCATAACTCGATCTGGCAAAATGAGATCGTCTAGATTTTTAGGTCGGTACTTTTCTGTAAAGAGCTGATTGATCGATTGCATATTTATAGCTTTGTAAGTTATATGCTTAAAGGCATAAATTGTTTATATGATAGATATTATATGATAGATTGGAGAAGGATTAAGATAGAAAGGACAAATGGGCCTTACCCAAAAAATCGTTACGGTGTTATACTAAGAAATCTATTAAAAGTTCATAGAAAGTTTCTAGTTGAACATAGACACATAAAAAGATGGGCTGAAAGCGATCAGTTTATAGAGTGTGCCATAAAAATGCAAAGACCTGGGCAGCGCGATGCTGCCTCAGTTAGGCTTTATTATGACTGGGAAAATAAGAAGCCTGTCAGCTTAGAAGAGTTTAAGGAAGTGACCAACTACATAGATTGGCAATGCGCTATAAGCCTAAGACCCATCAAAGCCAAGTTTATGAATTTTGATTTAGAAAACTTTGTCCATCCAGAGTATCACGATACTTTGAACGCCCCAATGGTGGACAGTCGTATACTTAAAAGTTCAATTGAGTTTCGCAAGAAATGCAAAGAACTCCTGCTCAATGAGAGACAGGAGTTCCTTAAAGTTGCAAAGAAAGGCGCTAAACGCCGTCTTTAATATTTATAGTAATCTTTTAAATCTATCAGCAATAGAGCCTGATTTAAATGCATATGATTCTGTAACGTTTTCATAATTAAAAGATTCTTGAGGTAAATCTCTAAGTTCTTGTTGCTTTTCAGTTCTTTGATCTTTTAAAGATTCTATCTCTGATTCAAGTGTAGACATTGCTTGACCTAATGAATCGTTTTCTCTAAAATCCTGTTCTATTTGATCCATTTGATCTTCAAGAGCTTGCAATTGCTCTTGATGATCGTCTGCTCGATCTGCCTCTGGAGTCGACCTTAAAGAGTCATATTCTGACTGAACCCTTGCATATTCTTGACCAGCTTCTGAATTTTGCATTTCTTCTCTTTTAGAGTCTAAATCTGCTTCTTTATCAGTTATCTGTTGATCTAGATCGTCAATTTCTTGTTGTATTTGTTCTGCTGTACGCTCTTCGCCGCCATCGTCTGCTGGATCTGGTTCTGAATTTGAATCATCTTCTTCATCGTCTGATGATCTTACGCCTGCTTCTGCTTTAATAGCCTTATATTTTGACTTTAACTCCTCTGCTCTCTCATTAAATTCAGCCAGTGCATTTGAAGCATCGACGTCGTCTTCATATCCAAAAGCGTCCTTCATTGTCTTTTTGCTTAAAGCTTGGTCTGCATTGATAAATCTAGTACTAGCATCGCTCGCTGCTTTCTTTTCTTCAGAAGTAGATTCTTTAGTTAGATTCATCTTATCGGAGAAATCAAGATATGCATCATTAAATTCCTTAAGTTTATCCAAAGCATCTTTTTCATCCCCTTGAGCATTTGCTATTTTATCGTCTAATTCAGCCTGAGCTTCTTCAGCATCAGCCTTAGCTTGTGCTAGACGCTCATCGGCTTCTTTAGCATCCTTTTTAGATCTTTCTAGTTGATCTGCTTCTAACCTCTTTATTCTATCTTCGTCCTCTATAAATTCATCCCATGCATTTCTTTCTGCCTCAATATTTGCATCCTCTATATTTCTATCTATAGTTAGCTTTTGAGCCTCCCATCTAGCTGACATTATAGGAGACGTAATTTTATTATCTCCCAATAATTTGGTAATTGCAGACTGTGCATCTGCAGAGTCTCTATCAAATTTTTTGTCTTTATCTTGCTTTTCTCTGTCTATCTTAGCTGAAACTTGAGTCTTTAATGTTTCTAATTTTTTATCTCTTTGCATTCTTAGCCTTTGTTTCTTAGCTGGATCTTTCTCGGCCTTAATCGCATCATTAAGCTTATCTTTAATTTTATCAAGAGCCACCTCTACCTTTTCTGGCTTCTCTTCAGCAAATTTTAAAGCAAATACTTTTTTATCAGTATCTATAGACGCTTTGGTAGCCGCCATTTTTTTGTAAGATGCACCTAGTTTTGCAGCAGCTCCCATATCTTTAAACATTTGCATCATCATTTCACCAGCTGTGGCTTCATTAAGAGCATTATTTAAAAAATCATTAGTAATAGAATCAATAGCTTCGTCTATATTCTCATCAATTTGCTTGGACAAAGTCTCTAAATTATTTAAAATGCCATCTACGTCATCTAAAATAGCTGTAGTTTGATTTGATGAAGTCTTTACTGCTCCTTTTGAGTCGATTGTAGTTTCAGTGTTCTTCTCAGCGGAAGTAAACTCCTCAAACATTTTTAGTTTATTCTTTAGTTTCATGTTAATAATTATTATATTATCGTTTTTGTATATATCCTCCTGTTAAATCTAAATTTGAAGCAAAAAGAAAGCCCGCAAATGCGGGCTTTCCTTAAAATGTATTGAATTCTAATCTTTAAGATTATAGCTCTAATGTACCATTCTTAACATTAAACGAGATGTACTGAGTCTCTGGGTGGAAGCCAGCCTCAACTAGTGCGTAGCGAGACTTAACTGCAACCTTAGGAGCCATAGTACCCTCAGCGATAGTCTGTACTGATTCAGCCATCAAGTAAGGCATGAATACTAGACCAGGACCGTTACCGTCGCCCTTACGACCAACTAGGATCTCGTGGCCTTGAGTATCGCCTTCAAATGCCATTAGAGGGTCAGTGTAGACGTTGATACCTGCAACAGATCCAACTGGGTAGATTGCGCCTGCAACCTGGTTGAATGTGTTAGCCATTGGGTTTGGTACGAAACCAGCAATACCCTGCATAGCTGAAGCAACTTTAGCGTCAACAACTGCGAAGTTACCAGCACCTCTTCTGCCTCTGTTAGCAATTAGGTTAGCAGCAGCTAGAATGTTAGTCAACATTCTTCTGTGAGCTTCACCTCTAGTCTCACCGCCGTAGTTAGTATTTGGGGCTAGATCTAGTTCACCTTCAGTGTTAGTAGCTGCGTCAGCACCTAAGAATGAGCATGCTTGAGCATTAGTAATAGCTAGTGCTCTCATTGCTCTTAGGATGTGAGCGTTGATAGACTGAGTTAACTCGTTAGTTAGAACTGACTCAACCTGAGCAACAGCGTCAACGCCGAATTGCTTCAAGTCTTGAACCTGCTCACGAGTAACAGCAGCTGCAACTTGGAAAGTTTCAGCAGCAACTGACTTGCTGAATAGGCTCATGCCCATTAGTCTGTCAGCTGTTCTTTCACCGTCTTCTCTTGAGTAAGGAGAACCATCAGCATTACCAGAGAAACCTGGGATGTGATCGTCAAGAGCCTTAACTAGCTCAACTGAACCAGCGTCTGCACCTGCAGCTTCTAAGTCAGCAGCAACGTTAGAGTTAGCACCGTCAGTAGAAACTACTAAGTAGATTTGCTTACCGTCGATTCTAGAATCAGCAACATAAGTGTACTCACCGTTAGTACCACCAACTGCTGTGATGTTAGCTGAGCCAGCGCCAGATGCCTTAACGTATGTTGGGTTTTCAGCAGCGCCTAAACCGTTACCAGTGAAAGTGCCAACTGTACCTCCTTCGTAAGTGAAGTCTAGGTAAGATAGTAGACCCATAGGACCAGCCATTGGCACAACAGGTACCAAGTCTAGACCGATAGTCTGAGCTGCAACTTGCATCGCCAATGGCAATAGAGTTGGAGCCTTGTCGCCTGAACCAGGAGTGCCAGAACCTCCAACGTTTGCAGTGTTAGCTGCGCCTGGGAAGGTAACTGCGCCCATACCTGTTAGGTTCATAGGGCCAGGGTTGTTTCCTAAGGACATGATGTTTGCGTCCTCATATAGCTTGTGATTGTGGCAGTATTCGCTCATCCAAGCTAGCTTGTTAGAATCAGAGATGCCAGTAGCCTCCTCGATAATTGGAGCCCAAGTATTTCTGATTTCCGCTTCATTAATTTTTTGCATAATTAAATTTTTATTTTTTTTGCGGTTTGTTTAAATTCGACATTTACTTGGGCTTTCTGCTTCTGTCGCCCTATTCGTCGATAGTTTTATATATTTTTATTGATTATTTTTCGTATGCTGCTTTAGCCTTTTTCATTGCAAGCGTAATTACTTTAATTACATCTACCAATTTAGCATCTTGTAAATTAAAAGGTATTGAATAATCATCATCGCCAGCAAAGTATTCAATTCTGTCGTTAGCAACATTTACACCCCAATCAAAAGGAGCCTCGTCAACATCACGACCTAACATACCAAATATAGCATCAAGTGTACCGAAAGTCATTAAAGGTCCATCCCAATTAGGTGGTTTAGTTTGTACAGTGTAGCTTTCTTGGTAATCTGCGCCGCCTTCGGATTCTTCATCTGCATAGCGTAACATCTTTTTAGCAAATGCAGGGTCAGTCCTTACTTTATCATGGACGTCAATTGACTTCTCAGTTATGAGAAACTGTTCGAATAATTTTACGTATTTCATTATTTCTTAAATCTCTTCTTTAATTGATCAGCATAAGTAGAGACGTCATACATTGGCTTAGTCTCTTCTTGAACTGACTTATTTTCGTTGACCATTTCAAGTCTTTCCATATTAGGCTTAGACTCTCTTAGGTCTCTAGTTTGCCAGAAGTTAGCTACTTGATACTCAGTGTTTAGAGTAAAGTACTTAGACTGAGCAAGAACTTGTGCTTGCTTAGACTCTGACAATGATTCCCACTGCTCTTTGTACTCAGAAGGCATTGCTGATAGAACAAATGGCTCTGCATTTCTGTTTTCAACAATCAATTGTGAAGACTCGATTAGAGAAACAATTTGTGATTCAGTCATAAAGCCACGCTTAGCAACAGCTTGTCTAACTTCTTTCTTAGCATCCTCATTCAACTCATTGTACTTAGACTGAGTAGAACCAGAAACGATTCTAAAGAATGATGGGTTTTCGTTTTCTTTGATTAGAGCCTTCTCAACTAGAGTGTCAAGCTTAGATGTGATCTCAGTCTTGTAAGCTTCTAGTGGATCATGGGCTCCGTCTTCACCAACGTCAGACTTAGCTGGATCTTCTCCGTCCTTAGTCTCATCTTCAACTTCAGAGTCAGACTTTTTAAGATCAGCCTTTAGGTCTTCTGCATCAGTAGTTGCATCTTCAATGTCTTTAGATACATCTCCTTCTTTAGAGTTATCTCCAACCTCAGTGTCCTTTTCAAGATCTTCAACTTCTTTACCAGCCTCAGTACCTTCTTCTTCGGTAACTAGATTCTCGTTAATAGACTCAGCAATATATTGTGCATATTCTGTAACTGACTCTAGGTTCTCCTTCAAGTAGTCGACATATTCAATCAACTTATCGTTCTCAGTAAAACCTTCGTTGCTAGCCTCTGCAATATAGTTAGCATACTCTTTCAACTTGTTTACTGACTCAGCTACAGTTTCAGTATACTGAATAGACTGATCAACTTTTTCTGCAACATGTTCAGAGTATTGAATACCTTGATCTGCTTTTTCTGCAATGTGCTCAGAGTATTGAATAGACTGATCTAGCTTTTCTGCAACGTGCTCAGCATATTGAATACCATTATCAGCTTGTTCAGCGACATACTCTGTGTATTGGATATTCTTATCTAACTGTTCTGCCAAGTACTGCGTGTACTCAGAGATTCTGTTAATGTTTTCAACTAAGTGATCGTTATGAGCGATAACCTCTTGGATTTGTTCTGTAACTGGAGCGTTATCAGATCCTGTCTTGACTTCATCGATAGAGTTCTTTAGAGTCTTAATCTCTTCAGCCAAGTACTCTGTATACTTATTGAAGTCATTTGCGTTTACAAATTCTTCCATTTTTTCAATATTATTTTGATTTGAGTTTGTTGTTTCTAATACTTGAGAAGATCCGATCTCGTAGATGAATAAATTTTCATCATTAGAGAAACCGTATGACTCATTTACTCTTGAGAGTTCGGCATTCTCGAAACCAGGATCTGCAACTAAGTCATAAGTAAATAGTTGCTTGATTTTTACTTTTCCGCTAGACTCCACAGTACCGGCAGCTCTAGAAGAAATTTGCAATGGGACACCAGCATCAACTAGTGCTTTAGCTTGTCTTCCAGCATCAGTATCAAGTAGTCTAATTCTACCTCTTACCTGCTTAGAGTCTCCATCATAAAAAAGTTCCTCGATCACGTGAGAAACATTCTTTAATGAAATATCAAATTGCTGAGGGTGGTCTAATTCTCCTAGAAGTTTAGAAGACTTGATTTTATTTTGTAGTGCTTCAATTTGGGGAACGTATTCACCTTCTGTATAAATACGATTGTTCTTATTTTTAGAGTCAATTTCTCCAAAAATACCCTCTAGCACATAGTCTTTAGATTCACCAGCAACTGATAAGCTGCCAGACGATCTCTCGACTATCAATAAATTTTTTAAATCTGCCATTATATGGGTCTATTTTTGTTATATATCTGCTTTCTTTGTAGTAAAAATCATCAAATGATTAGATACCTAATCCGCCGTCATCCTCTTCTGCTTCTTTCTCCTCTTTTTCTTTTTCTTTTTCTTCTTCAGCTTGTTCAGCACCATAGTCGTTAAAGGCTTTTTTTATAGCCGACATAGCTTCAATAGAGAATGATCCCTCGCCATACTTATCATAAAAATATTGTTCAATTTCTTTCTCTGTATCCGAAGAAATAATAGCCCCTAGAATTTCTTGAGCAGAAATCTTTTTACCCTTTACCGTGATAACGGAATCTACTTCTACTTTAGAGTCATCTCCGGCTAAAACTGAATCTTTAGCCTCTTTTATAAATTGTTCAAATAGTCTTAAATATTTCATAATTAATTATAAGTTAGAAGCCAAATCCCATATCGTCATCGGGTATAGGTGCTTCAGCATCTTTTTTGCTTGTTTTTGATTTAGCTGCATCATTAGCTGCAATATCATCAGGTGTTAGATTGAGATAACGCTTGACTAAGAATTCCATATCGAAGTAGTATTCTTCTTCCATTGTTTCTTGATTAGTTATCATTAAGCTATCTCTCATAGATGAAATAAAGTCAAGTCGGCGCTCCATAATTTCCATAGTCTTAAGTTCTGCAAATGCATTATCCTCATTAAATTTCATAGAAACTTGAGTTTTAAACTGAGGATCCTCGGCAAACTCAGGATATTTTAAGCACATTTGAATATAAAGTGGCTTAACAAGAACCTCTTGGAATACAGAGCGAAGTCTATTAATAAACTTACTAAACTTAATTTCATCTCTAATCATACCATCAGCAGCGAGGTTAAAGTCTCCTCCTCCATCTTCATATAAGAATCTAGAATAAGGAATCTTAGAAACATGCTTTAACTTATCTGAGAAGTACTTAAGTGCCTCGGTGTCAGATAAGTCTGGACCTTCACCGCCGAGCGTTTCAATCTCTGGCTGATCTCCATCTTTAGATGGTAACCAATATTCTTTGTTAAACTGAAGCATAGGCTTACCATCTGTTGCTAAAGTACCGGAATCCCAATCAAAGTCAACTGTTTCTTTATATGAATTCATAAGCTGTGCAAGTGATTGCTTAGCACGAGTCTTAGACTTACCTCCAACTGGAATAATAAACTTCATTCTAAATGAAGCATTGGTTACAGCCCAAATAACTCTAGTATGTTCCATAATTCTTAATAGATTGAAAGCTCTAATTAAACGTTCAACATAAGAAACTCTAGAAGCTGTAGTAATTGAAGAGTAAGATAGGTAAATGATTTGAGAATCATAAAGCTTTCTCTCTTTCATTGGATCATCTTTAAATTGGACCCAAACCTTTTTACCATCATCATCGTTATAACCTGGAATCAAAGTAGTTGGGTCTAACTCTTTAAATCCAATAATCTCGGTTTGGTCAGGATTATAAACAATCTCAAAGGCTAAATAACCATCTATCAAGAACTTTCTAAAAAAGTACCATGCTGATTGGTCTTGGTTAAAGCCAAAATAGTGATAGATTTGATTAAAATATCTAACTAAATCCTTATCAACTTTATCAGAAACTTCCATACCTAAAATCTCTGGCCTAGCAAAGAAATTCTTCTCGTCGTAAACTATAGTTTCATCACAAAGGATATCTAAAATGTCTTCAACTTCATCATGTAATGAAAATTCTCTAAGCTCATCTCTCTTAGCAACATAATCTTGGTCAAAGAAAGGAATATTCTTTCTAAGCTGCATATCAGTAAGCGACATTGCTGCAAATGCTGAGTAGATATCATCATTATCTACACCCATTGGGTTTATTTGACCATAACCGAAAAGATCCTCCATTGGACCTATAGCCTGCGATTGGCGTATGACAAGGTCATCGTATCTCATACCAAAAGACGATAGCGTCTTTAGTGAGTCGCGTAACCTAAATGGCCTTTTGCCAGTGCTCAAAGGCCCGTTTCTGTCTGTAAATCCTGCCATTTTTTACAATATTGTATTGGTTTTATATATTCTTCTTTCCGAGGTAGTTTCTAAACCTCCACTTTATTGAGCCAACAGTAGCTCCGTTTAAATCTATGAAATCACAAAGAGTTATTCTAGGCCATTCTTCATACGCTACAACTGCTTGATTAGCCTTTCTATTTGGAATGTATTTTCTAATAGCAAAATCAAAACCAAATTGCTCTAAAAATGCAGAAGCCCCCTCATATGTTAAAGAGAGATGACCTTGAGTTATGGCATTATTGGCTCCAATGCCCATTGTTTTTGATTTTATCGATCCTTCCAATCTATCATAGACAAAATCTAATAGTTCTTCTTTTACCATAATAGGTAATAAATTTAAATTTATGCCTAAATCATTACTATCCTTTGAGTTTAAAGCCAAAACTACTGGATTTCTATCCCACCATTCTAAACTATCTTTATACTTAGGGTCATCATACCTAAAAACATATATCTTACCTGGTAAAAATCTAGATGATGTTTTAGCCACGGCCCTTTCATTCATTTTTTTTCTTGAAGTCTCGAACCAATCTTCAGCTTCTTTTCTAGCTAATCTTTTACCGCCGGCTTCTTTAGATAATTGTCGTATAGTCTTTTTAATATATCCCATTATTTCAAGCTATTTTCAGTGAGAACGATAAATCTCCATCCTCTATCTTCTGCCCATCTTTTAGCATATGCATATTTGTCTCTATTCTTAATATACTGTTCAGCTAAAAATTTATACGACTTAAGAGCTTTCTTAGAGTTCTTTTTAGGAGGCTCCGGTTTCTTAATCTGTGCTTCCGGTTTTATCTCAACTAAAAAGTCTTCATATGTATCTCCCTTCTTGACTCTCATAAAGAAATCTGGGTAATATCTATGTTCTTTACTATCTAGACTTGACCAATATTTAATTTCTACTGGCTCACTAGACCATGTCAAAACCTCATCCTTAGTATCACACATAATCATAAACTTTCTTTCCCAAGAGGATCTGTAAATAATAGGTGTTTTACCAGAATATTTTTCAGGATACTTAGGGTTAAAATAACCTTGAATGAATCCTGAATTTTTAGTGGGTTTGACATTCTTAATAGACATCAGATATTAAATAATCCTCCTTCACCGTCCGATGAATTGGATCTATCAATTGAAAGAGTGTCTTTGTATTTTTGTGGATGAATTTTATTCCATCCTTTAGCATAGCCTCGTTTAGCTATTTCTGTAAAGTACGCAAATGCGTTAGGGTATTGCGGATTAAAGTTTCTCCAATACTTAAGTAGATCTAAAATAGCAAATTGAAGACAATCTTGTCTATCATCTTCATTCAAATAACTCAATTTTCTAATAGCTCTTTCAGCTATCATAACCAACATCTTTTCTGCCTTAGGTGTTAGTTTCTCTTGTTCCTTTGATTTTACTATCTCGTCATATAAGTCCCTATTGTTTAAGTAATTCTTTTTTCTAGGCACGTTAATATTGTTAATTTCATTTAATATTATACGAAAAAAGGCCGATTTGTTTAAAACCGGCCTTTAACATAAATTTGTTTATATCTTAAACTGTTTCACCAGCTGCTAAAGTTATAAATCTTTTTTCAGCTTTAAAAGGCTTATCTTCTACGAAAAAGGTAATTGGATCTTCAGAGCCTGCGGCAGCATATGCAACTGCATCAACCATAATTTCAGATCCTGAAGAAAGATCTTCAAAATCAACTTCAATTATACCTGGAACATATCCATCATTTCTAGTAATACCCTCGTTTTCTAGAATTTTAATTTCCTTTGTCAATCTTTCAATTTCTTGATTAATCATGTGATCTGCTTCTTTAATCTCTTGAATGGCCTTATTCGTCCCTGCTAAATCTCCTCTTTTATCCTTTAAAAAAGAAATCATTTCATGTAAGTTAGAAATCTTTTTATCTATTTCTGCCTTATTTTGATTAGCTGCGTCTATAACATCTTCAAAAAGATCGGTAACATCAACTCCAGTATTTTCTAAAACATATTCTATTGCTTCAGTAATCGCCATATTTGTTAATTTTGAAATCTTAGTAGCCGAATTAAATCTATAAACGTATGCTGTATTATCTTTTCTCATAACTGCGTAAGAAATCGCACCTTCTACAATCTCTTTAACAAATGGTAATTCTTGATACGCTTTGAAGTTTCTGGCTGCAATTTCAAATAGGCTTAAATATTGCTTATGTTCATATACAACATGGCCGGTTGCAAAAATATGCTCTGCAATATTTTCATCTAAAATTTCAGTTGTATTAATATACGCTTTATTGTTAGATGCGTCATATGTAAAACTCGTTACCATAGGCATTTTGTTAGACTCTGATAGCTTATTGTCGACTTCTACTAATTCATTCTCTATATCTTCTAAAACCGAAACGTTATTTGCTAGTTTAACCTCTTTTTTCTTTTCAGTTAAAAATTGCTTCATCTCTGTTAACTTAAAGAAATTATTAGAATTATCTAAACTGGTTTGGTCAGCTTGCTTAACAAACATATTATTACGTATGTCATAGTATGCTTTAATTCCTGATTCGCTAACATCAAACGTGTACATTGCTTCTACTAATGCGTCAAATGTTCTATCCACATTTCTTATTTGTACTATTTGATTTTCATTGACAGCAAAGCTTGCTCCAGAAGCATGAAATTGAGCTACGCCTTGATCTCCTAAAACCGGAGAAAATACTCTATTATTTGAATTAGTCATATCTTAAATTTTATGATTTTCTATATATATCAACCGAAATAGTTCTTCTTATCGAATGGGAGTCTAGTAGACTTAACTCTATAGTTTTCTCCAACTGGAGGTAATTGCCCTTCTTCTACACCGTCGACAGTTGTAACTCTAGTTGTTATACCTCCCACTAAGTCTTTTCCATCTTCAGTTTGACCTATAGGAGTTCCACCTCCAATAGTAAACATTCTATTACCAACATGTCTTTCGGTTGAGTAGTCAAATGATGGAATAAATGAATTAATCTCTAGCGAAAAAGTAACTTTATGATTTCCTTTATCGTCAAATCCGTATTCAATAGGTCTTTCTATACTATAATCATCGGGCATAGCATAATAAGCCGCAAGTCTATAAAGACCTTCTTCAATGTGTCCAACTTCTACATTGTAGTAATTAGACTTGTACATTTTTTTAACTATAGCCTCGGTTACTTTAAAAAGATCCAATTGGCTTGATAGAAGTAATTCAACATCCATTCCTATAACGACGGGAATCATCTCAAACTCTGAAACGAAGCCTTGCATTTCTCCGTTGGCATCTAATTTTGAATAATGACCCATATTTCTCTTATTCACCAATTTACTTGGATCAACGTTAAGAGAAGTTAAGTTAACTATGCCTCTTGGTACTTTATCATAGTTACCATCGGCTTTATCCAAATCTGGATCACATCCAACGCCATTAATGGTCGAGAATAAGAAATTATCTCTTAAAAAGTTCTCATCGCCAGTAATAGAATAAAAGAATGGTACATCAACAATTATCCTCTCATCATTGGATATTTGTCTAAAGAAGCTTAGCTTGTCGTTTAAATCTGAAAGTAGTCCAATAATAAGATGCCTGACAACAGAATCGTCCTTGTTAAATTTAAGGTTATAACTGGCCATGCATTTTTATTAATATTATAGGTAGCGTTGAGCCATTCTTTTCCAATTAGAAAGTCCAGCCATCTTAAAGCCAGCAGCCTTAACGAAAGTTCTCATAGAAACATCGTCAGCCTCTTTCATAAACTCATAGATTTCTTCCTTTTCATTTAAAGCCATATCTTTTGGCTCTAAATGAGGTAGAAGCTTTCTCATTCTTTCCATTAGAGTCGCATCGTCAGGATTAACATCAACAAGAATAGATCTAGATCTAATGGCTCCGTCAGGATCGGCCTTATCTTTATCTAGGTTAGAGATAAAAATAACTCTACCTGAGAACTCAAAATATGCTGGTACTAAGCCGTTTTCAATTGCTTCATATTCTCCTTGTGGATCATTCTCAAAATCCTTTGGATCAAAAACTAAGCTAGATCTTTTTAAGTATGAAATCTTTCTAATCTTCTTGGTATCGAGAGCAGCCTTCAACATATTACGGCCGTTCTCATCTCTAAATACTGCATCACAGTCGTCAAAGATAAGAGTCTTATCTCTATATTGATACATTTTCTTATACATCATAATAACTGAAACAGCGCCTGAAATTAACATAAAGTCGTCTTCTTCAACTAGACCTTCGTCTTTCATTGCTTTTTCAACATTATATGTCTTACCTGTACCGGCTCTACCCGAAATAAATAGAGAGTTAAAAGCCCCAGCCGCAACTTTTCTAGAGATCTGATAGATATCTTCCATTGTCTCCTCAAGAAACTTTACTTTATCTTCTAAAGTTTCTTCATTCATAGCAACTACAGGATGATCTTTAGTAGTTACTGGAGCATTCTTTCTAATTTTAAGAATCTTATAATAAGGAACTCCAAGATCCTGTGAAATTTGCTTAGCTGATTTTCCAGCCTTAAGCTGCTGAGAAACCATTTTAACCTCTTCTGTAGTTAATTTAGCAGAAGCTTCATTTACTATAGACTCGTTCATTGCGGCCTCGGCCTCAGCTGCATATTTTTTATCGCTTATAATTCTAGCAGCCTCAGTAACTAATTGTACAATTGGAAAACTTTCTGATGAAAATACAAAATCGCATTGAGTATTAGGTCCAATCTCAGAATAATATTCAATTTGTCCAACAATTCCAGGTCTATTAGCATTGCTATTTGCGACAACTCTTATTGCTGGAAAGCTACCTTTGTCGCTAACTGCTATATTTCCAACCGTCTCTGTACCATCAAATAGAGCTATCTCGTCAAATTGAATAGCTTTAAAATTCATCTTAGTGTGCTTATTCATATAAGCAAAAATAAGGTCTGCTGCTTTGCGTAGCTTCGGATCAGAAGCCATAGTAATAGCTTCATTAATTGAATTTGATTCGTTTACAAATTGGTTAAAATCTAAATAACGCATTTATATTATAGTATTTTATTTGCTTTATATATCAAAGACACGACATGTATCTTTCACCTCTATCGCATAGAATAGTCACTATGAAATCAATGTCATTCTTTTTAGCATACCTTACGGATGCTAAAACATTAGCGCCTGCTGAAATACCAACAAAATACCCCATTTTTGCAAGTTTTCTTGCCATTTCTTTAGCATCTTCAGTTGATATAACCTCTATATCGTCGACTTCATCTAATTCAACCAAATATTTAGATCCATCTCCAATACCTTGAATGCCATGAATATTTGGATCTCCACCTGACATGACAGGAGACTCAGCTGGTTCAACTGCTACGACTTTAATGTCATGATACCATTCTTTAAGATATCTTCCTGTTCCCATAATAGTGCCTCCTGTTCCGGTCCCGGCCACAAAGGCTTGAGGAATCCAATCACTTGCATCAACCTCTTTTCTAATTTCAGGGCCCGTTGTATCATAATGTGCATCAATATTCCATTGAGTATGAAATTGATTACAATTAAACCATCCATGTTCTTCAGCCAATTGATCCCTAACTACAATAGCTCCTTCAAAATCACCAGCTCCAACCTCAATTAACTCAGCGCCATAGTATCTAAACATTTGCTTACGCTCTTCACTCATGTTACTAGGCATAACTATTTTCATTTTATAGCCTCTTAAAGCCGCGAACATAGCAAAAGCAATACCTGTATTTCCACTGGTGGCCTCAACTAGAGTATCCCCTTGAAAGATTAGGCCTCGTTCTTCGGCCTCGGTAATAACTCGTGAAACCAATCGATCCTTAACAGATCCACTTGGATTTAAAAACTCTGCTTTGCCTAAGATGGTAACTCCATCCACCTTAAACTTAATAATTGGGGTGTTTCCTACGTATTCAATCATTTATTCTATTGTTTCTATTGCGAACTTTGAAAAACCATTCTCACGATAAATCTGCAACTTTTTATCAAATATTTCATGTGGCAGAACCGTGTGGTTGATAACGAATGTATTTATCTTATGCTCTGTGATAACTTGCTTTAGAATCTTTAGTATATTATAGACTCCATCGTGATCGACAGAACTTAGTAGCTCATCTAAAAACAATAGATTGATTTGAGGGAACCTTAGCTTAAGTATCTTTATGATTGCAATCACAATGATAAAATCAGCCTTCTTTCTCTCTCCAGTAGAAAGAGTCATGGGATTGATCTCCTCGCCTAAGTGGTTGATGATACAATTAAACTTTTCATCAAACCTAATTTGAAACGGTAAGTGCATGGTCTGAGCCATAGCTGCAATATTAGTGTTAAGACCTGGTAAAATAGTCTTAACTGCCAAGTTCTTAACTCCGTCTTCACCAAGAACTTGCTCTACAATCTCCATAAAATTGTAGTCTCCGTCTAAGCCATCTCTTAATGATGACTTTTCTTTTTCTTTTTCTTCAAACTCCTTAATCAAATTCTTAAGGTGTTGGAATTCTTCTTCATCAGTAGAAGTAGAAAGCTTAGTAAATTCAGCTTTCATATTTTTCATTTGATATTTAATATCAGAGACCTTTGTCTCGATGTCACCCTTAGACTCCTTTAAGCTTTGCATATGAGCAGTAATATCATCTATGGTTTCTTTCAAAGCTTTGATCTGATTAGTCTTATCACTAATCTGTGACTGAAAGCCACCAAGTTGTTGAGTATGCCAATCTGTATCTAACTTAGTTTCACAAGTTGGACAATGGCCTCCTTCATATAAAGAAACCTTTTTCTTAAGATATTCAATTTCATGCTTAAGAGAAACAGCAGATGAACGATTGTTGTCGTAGTCTTTTTTATTACTACCTATTTGCTTTTCAATATCACCCTTTTCGACTAAAAGTTCTTTAGCCTCTTCGCCCATTGACATAAGCGTTTCTTTTAAAAATTCAAGCTTCTTTTTATTCTTTTCGCTAGACTCCTCGATAAGAGTATTTAGTTTAAGCTTAACAGACCCAATAGAATCCATAATCTGATTTAGTTCAGAGTCGTAAACTTCGATATCCATTTTGACAGACTTTCTTTCATCTTTAATACTTCTTTGCATATCATTTAAGATAGAAAAACCAAACATTCTATCAATGATTTGCTTCTTATCAGAAGGCGTCATAGTCAAAAAAGACTTAAAGTCATTAATCGAAAGAATAATAATATTCTTAAAGACATGATATGGAATACCGTAAACCTCTTCTTCTAAATAATCTTGAACTGACTTTTTACCTGCTTTGTCAAATTCTACTCCATTAATTAAGACTTCAAATTTACTAGGTGCCAAGCCACGTTCTATCTCAACTTGCATAGTACCACATTGTAGCTTAACTCGAACCCAAAGTTCACCGTTAATTCTATTGGGTAAATCAGATAATCTAACGCCTTCGACTTTACCATACAATGCAAAAATGATTGCATTTGCAATAGTGGTTTTGCCATCACCATTCTTACCAAGCGTCAAGAACAATTCTGACTTATCATCTTCAAAGTTTAGGGACTGAACCTGATTACCATAAGATGCAAAATTCTTAAACTCTATGGAGGTTATTCTCATCTATCAGTTATATCATAATTATACGCACATTGTGTGTATAGATCTTTTAGCTTTTCTTTTAGCTTTTGTTTCATTTCATCATCATGACTAAGACCATCTATGTAAGTATTACACAAGTTCATAATGTTATAATTCTTATACATTTCTTCAATCTCGTCAATATCATAAAAATCCTTATCGATATAGTCATCTTCATTATAAATCGTAGGATCTAAGCGACGGCTTATTTTTTGAATCTTATTGACAAGATGCGATAGTGCATTAGTTGTTGCAATTCTAGATGGAACAAATAAGTCAACAAAGTTGTTTCTAATTTGATTCTTAAATTGACCAAGAGGCATATCGTAAAGCTGCGTCACGTTGTACTTAAGAAACTTTGGAGAAATGTGATTCTCAAAGAATGTCTCTTCCATGGTGGCCAAGTCAGTTAGATAGAAACCCTTAGAATTGCCTCGGTCTGATCTGGTCAACTCGTATGGAGTACCAACTAATAATAACTTACCTTGTTCTTGGCGATAGTGAATGTGCCCTGAATAAACTCTAGTAAAGTTCTTATATGAATTAGTAGAAGTGCCATGTTCGTTCTTAACCTTTGAGTTTAGTTTAACACCTGCTACTTCAGAGTGGCAAAAGACAATATCAGTCGTTGGATGATCTGCAAGTGTTTCAGCCTCGTGATCTGAATCTCTTCTCCATGGCATCAATAAAATCTTTTTATCATACCACTCGTACGTTTGACAATCAGTGTAAATATGAACGTTAGGAATCCACTTAAGAGAGTCGATAGAAGTTATTTCATTAGACTTCTTGGCCCAAATATCATGATTGCCTACAATAATGTGAACTGGCAGCATGTTACCCAATCTTTCAAATAGATTAACAGCATAGTTTAAGACTCGAATATTAATCGATTGTCTATTATCAAATGTATCACCAACTTGAACCAACACATCACCAGGCTGAACATGTTTTTCAAGAGTTGGAATAAAATAATTCTCAAAGAAGTCTTTTTGAATATCTAACCATTCTAAAGAGTTGGCTCTAACGCCAAAGTGAATATCTCCAAGAATCCAAACTCTCTTTACTGGTTTACTTAAAGTAGAGTTGTCTATCATCAGAATAGTTTTTTAATGTTCTTCTTATCAAGAATATTTGTCTTTTTGTCAAGCTCTGCAACAAGTTCTTCCTTATATGCGTTTGACAAAGAGTTATAGAACTTAGATGGGTTGATGTCGAAGTAAACACACATTTCACTAAAAATGTCAATGAGAGTGTAATCTTTGGCTATCTCATCAATGATATATCCGTAAACTTCGTTGATGTCGACCTTCTTAAGTTTAGCTGTTTTACCTTGTTCATCAACTTCGTTAAAAACCTTAAATCTAGAAACCTCGATTAATTGATGAATATCTCTAGAAATCATTTCGACTTGTATCTTTTCTTCTTCGGATCTTAAGTCTTTATGGACTGGATCTAGATCAAATGTAAAGTTAGATAGGTACTCAAATTCTGGACTATCGAAATTATTATCAAATATTTTATCTCTTCTCATTTTAAATACTGTGTAAATTGCTGTTTGTTATATCATCGGTCTCAGTCAATCGCATATAGTTGTAGTTAATATTCAACTTACATTTGACGCCTTTACCTTCTCCATCTCTAATCTTCAAGATCTTTAACCAATATTCCTCGCTCGCTCTCATTAGGTCATCTTGAATAATACCTAACATAACGTCTGCAGTATGTGACAAGCCTGCTGATTCTGCAATATCTGTCATGGTAATATCAGATGCGTTATAGCCAGATCGTGTAATCTGAGTAGCCGTAACTATAAGCCAATTATTTCTGATGCCCATAGCTCTCAAATCCTCTGCGATCTGTTTAATTTTCATATATGTGTTTTCAGTATTTTGGTTTCTGTAGTTAGCCAAAATATTGATATAGTCAATAACTACTGCACCCAACTTAATTTGTCTCTCCTCCTCGATTTGATTTAGATAAGCTTCAATATCAAGAACAGTGGCTTGAGAAGTTGGAAATTGCTTAACAAATAGTTGACCAGGAGGAGTGAATCCATCACCCACGGTTTCTAGTCTTCTCTTAATGTATTCAGAGTTCTTGGCCTTCTCAGCATAGTCATTGATAGGTACACTAAGTAGATTAGCACCAATACGCTTGACGAACTTATGGGCTGCCATCTCGGCTGTAATCACCGCTGTATTTGTACCCATCTTAACAAAGTTAGCTGCATCATTGGCCAAGTAAATCGACTTACCAATGTTTTGCTCACCTGCATAAACGATTAAGTTTCCACCCTTATCATAACCACCACCTAAAACTCTATCTAAGAAGTTGTAACCAGTAGAAACCTTTTCTTCTTCTCTTTGCGAGTGCGATTCTACATCAAAGAAGTCAAGGCCAAGATCAGAGTTAAAGTTAAGATTATTGCGATCATTGATAAGACCCTTAACTTTAGTAATAATTGACTCAGCGTTCTCTGGAGTTACTTTAGTTGTCTTAATAAACTCAATTGTATCAATAAGAGAAGTGTCAAAGTTTCTCCACTTAATCCATGATTCTGCTGTACCTGAAAGCCATTCTTCATCGTATTGATCAAGGTCAACATCAAATATCATGTTTAAGATATCGTCACTAACCTTTTCTCTAGCTTTATCTGATCTTTGAATAAGAAGCTTAAGTTGGTCCTTTGAAGGAGTCTCATTAAACTTAGCATAAAATGCATTGGCCAAATAGCTTAACGTATCAATCTCATCAGACGTATAGAATCCTGTCTTAATAGACTGTAAATACTTTGGCTTTTCAAGTGAAAGCCTAAAGAATGTCTTTTCAAAGTCTTGACCGAACTGCATTATTCAAATGGATTTATTAGTATTTTATATGACTCCTTGCCTTCTTCTTGATTGACTTGTTCTATCAATCCTTCATTTAAGAGATCCTCAATAGAAGTCTTGAGATGCTCTTTTGTTGTATCAGGAAAATGATACTTGTTTAACGCGTGAAGCGTAAACTTACCTTTATATCTGTCAGGGTGCCTTTGACATAAAGTCACCTCGTGATGCAAAACATCTAGTCCAGTTGGATAACCTTCGAGTGTTGATTCTATACCGAGAATGTACTTTATGGGCAATTTATCCTCATTAATTCTCATCTTCAGCTTCGATTAACTCATCTACATCAATTTCAGTATTTGTACTGTAGTTAAATAGATCGTGAATTTTCTTATCAATCTTTTGTAGAATCTCTTTGGTAAATACCTTTTCACTAAAGAATTCAGAATTAGGAACTGTCTCATCAAGATGCTTGCAAATCCAACCACGAGCAGTCTTTTTGGGAACCTTTTTTCCCTTTTCAATTACACCTTTAGTAATACCAATGTCTTCCCAGTCAATATAGTTTTCAAGGCCAACAAAGCGATTCATACCTTCGGTATAGTGCAGATGAAACTTAATATTTTGTGGCTTGGCAAAACGATTCTTATTTGGTTTTGCTGTTACAATAATGCCTGCCTTATCACCGCTTGAATCCTTAAGTTGAGCCTTGTTCAAAAATAGAACAATAGAGGCTGCGTATTCTGGTCCTGTTCCACCACCAGCAACTTGACGTGAAATAAAGTCTTGCGTCTGATATGTGTGATTTGTAAAAATAAATGGAATCTTAAGGTCAGCCATAGGCGTCATAATGATTCTAAAAATAGACTTAAGAATCTTAGATCGAGTCATGTCAGCCTTTTCATTACCAGACACTGCATCGTCAATCTCTTTTTGAGTTGCCAAGTTACCTGCTGAGTCAAGAATAATCATAACCTTTGGAATATCTGCGCCATCTCTTTTAGCCTCTTGCATACGACGAGTAATAGTCGTAACCGATTGTCTAAATTCTTGAACAGTATTGACCGGCTGATAGTTAACCCTAGTTGTATCAATACCAAACTTCTCCATAGTTGACTTATCTACTGCAGCCTCTGAATCATAGTAAATTATGCTATAGCCCATATTAATAGCCTGCTTAATAGAGTTTAAGACTAAGAATGTTTTACCAGTTCCTGAGGGTCCAGCGACCGAGCAAGATCTATTGTTTGGCCATCCTCCAAAAAGAGAACCTGAAATACATGCATTTAGATGATAGTTGCCGGTGTCAATCCATTCGGTAACTTCACTAAAATTAGATTGCTCCATAACAGAGCCCAATGGATTTAGATTAGCTAGTTCGCTGTTAATATCATCGAAGCTAAATTCTTTTTTCTTTGCCATAATTTTATTATTTTTCTAGAGACTGTTCGTAATCTCTTAATTGTTGTAGTTCTTCTATTAATACTTGAGAACGTTCGTTTAGTTTCTTTATATCCTTTTCAATAGAGCCCAATTCATCATGGATTCTCTTGTATTTAGTTATAATTTTAACTTGATCAGGAGTTAATTTGCTGAGATCCATTGAATAAGTTTAATTGGCCTTTGACCATGTTTTGACTCTCGAGAGCCTTCTTCTTTTCATAGTACATCATTCTAATGACTTGACCCAATTCCATATTGTTTGGGTACTTGAGTACTAGTTGTTCTAATTCTTGTAAATCCATATTAAAATAGCGCTGTTGCGTAAATTAGGTTAGTGTCCAATTTTTGAAGACCAATAGCCTTAAGTACTCTATTAAGTGGATCAATCATGCACTTTTCAAATTGCACATCATAATCGACAGGTGGAGCAAACTCATAAGGATAGTCACCTGGTAAATAAGAGAACATATCACTTAAGGCTGTATCTGCACAATGATAAATTTTTAGCTTTTCACCATTTCCAATTAAGCGATACTTATTCTTGTATTTCTTATTTTGATTAAGCAAGTAGTTGTAATAACCTGCAGCTTTTACGTTTGGTGGACACTTTAGGCCAAACTGAAGCTCTATTTGGTCATCAACAATATACTTATCAATATTATTAGTTCTCTTATTGAATGAAATATCATCTACGTTACAAAGCTTAAATTGCTTTTTGGTTTCTTTCATGAATTGAACCAATTCCTGTAGATCTTCTGGCGAAGGCTTATCTTGTTTCTTAAATAGAATCTTAAGTGCTTCAACCAACTTTTCACGAGCAAACTTAGGAGTTGACGATTGAATAGTATCGAAACCGATCGTTTTGACCTTTTTAAGAGAAGGATGTCGATCTGTTGTTTCAAGCTTATCGTCCCATGCAATGTTTTGAATGTACTTCTTCTTGCTCATCCAAATGCCGTTATACGCAATTGTCTCTAGTTCAAATATAAGAAAGTTATCTGTATTTCTACTAGCAGCATATTTTTCCATACACTTGACAATATAGTCTTTAATTCTAAAGGCATATATTTCAAGAATAAAAGTATCAATATCTAACTTTTCATCAAGCCATTCAATAGAATTATACATTTCTTCGAATTGTACGTAACACGAATCAGTATCAATATAGATGACAGCCGGACGTTCTGGCCTGTATTTTACTTTTATGTTAAAGTGGTCATGAACTACAGTATCTTTGTAAAAGAATTCGTTGAAATACTTGTTAAGTATAGTTTCAGAATAAAGAATTGCATTTTGACCTTGTAAAGTAATGGATTCTGCGATATTAATATCAAAGAAGTGAAACCATTTATTACCAAATGCTCCGTAAATACTATTCAAAGAAAGTTTTACAGCCTGTTCATATGCTGTATATTTAGCAGCTAGCTGCTCATAATGTGCGACGAGAGCTTTCCCCTCATCAGGAGAAAGCTCTTCAATCGCTTTTTCTTCTAGTAGTTCTACATTCATATTATGCAGTCTGACAAGTAGAGATTGTTAGCAATGTTTCAGACTCGTTAGACGAGAACACTACCTTTGAATCAGACACATAAACATTTTGTTCTTCTTTGTCAAGTAGGGACAAATACTTTTTATAAACTGTTACATCACCATTACCAGTTGATTCTGGGTTGATAACAACACTAAATGTCTTGCCCTTAACATTAACTCCGCTACCATTTGCATTGATAGAGAATGTCTCATCTTTATCGAGGCCAAACAGATTTTTTACTTTACCGATCATGTGAGTGTCGAGCTCAAAGTTAAACTTACTTCCGTCTTTACTAAAGATGGCGGAGATTTGTTCTTTGGTTAGATCTTTGTAACCAAGAGAAGGCTCAGAACATGCAAGAGTAATCTCGAGTTCATCGTTAAAGATACGGAAGGTAGAAGCTACAAAGTCTTCTTCATTCTCTACAAACTCAATTTCACCTTGAATAGCGTCGCTTTCAAAGTGCTTAATGGCTTCAATGACTTTACCTCCATCAAAGAAAGCAATCTTCATTTCTTTATCACCTTGTGTCCAAGATGCTTCATCAATTTGAAACAAATGACTTGTCTCAACTGAGTGATACTTAACTGCATCTCGCTGTGGAAGATAGACTGCAGAAGTTGTACGATTTTGATCCATCTTCATGTAAATGAAGGAATCAATAAGCTTAACTCGATTAATAAAAGAGGAAAGCGCGTGTTGGTCAATGCGATTAACTACTAGTTTCATTTTTGAAATAATTTATTCTTTCTACTATTAAATATACAATTTGTTTCATAAAAAAAGGGGACCCCAATGGATCCCCCCTTAATTTACGAAAAACGTTACTTGATTACTCGGTAGCACCTTCTTCGATTTCAGCTGGAGCTTCGTCCTTCTTAATCGCAGCTGACCAAACAACACCGATTAGAGTAACTAAAGCACCTACAGCCTCAGTTAGCCCAGCCTCATCGATAACTCCTTTTGCGACTAATGCACCACCAGCTGCAGTTAAAGCGTGTCTGATGATACCGAAAATCTGTTCTTTTGTTAAAAACATGGTTTTATGGTTTTATTCGTAGACCCTTCATTGAGTCTTATCCTATATATCCTTTTAAAGGAGTGAGGCCGGGAAGTAGCGAACCCCCGGCCTCTGTTTCCGAGAACTATCCCGGTCCTAAGAAGAGGTCTTCAAACCTCGACTTCGTTAGCCATCACAACTTAGACAATCTGGGTCTGTTGCTGCAGTGGCAATATCTCCTCTTAATACACTTTCCGTTCTCATGTAGTATAGAGTCTTAATGCCTTGACTATATGCCTCTAAGTGAACTTGATTAATAAACTTAGGACTTGCCTCTTTTGGAAATGCTAGATTTAGTGAAACTGATTGATCAACGTATTGTTGTCTAACACCGGCTTGCTTAACCAATTCAAGTTGATTTATCTCCTTAAAAGTCTTGTAAACATCAGCCATTGGAATAAAGTTATCAGTCGTTGCTTGTGGAGCTTCCTTCAATTTATCAGAGTGAATCGGTAATCCCCATTCAGAATCATGTGATTCACCGGCATGTACATAATAATCCTTGATCCAATTAAGACCTTGAACTGATCCACCATCAATTAATATTTGATCCCATGTTTCTTTATCATTTTTACCTATGTGATCTAGCGCGCGTTCCAAAGACTTATTCTTTCTAATGAAAGTACCTTTAGCCGTTTGTTCTGTAAATACATTTGCTGCCCATGGTTCAATGCCCGGTGAAACGTTACCGCTAAGCTTAGAGTTGGAAACCGTTGGAGCAACTGCTCTTAAGTGCGAGTTTCTCATACCAGTACCAACACACCAAAGTGGTTCGCCATACTCATGAGCTAGATCTCTGCTTGCCTTTTCAGATTCTGTCTTGATCTGGCTAAAAATCTTTCTAGTCTCAAACTGCGACATTAGACCTTCAAAGGGAATATTATTGTCTTGTAGATATGTATGCCATCCGAGAACTCCAAGACCAATTGCTCGACCTTTTTCTGCAGATCTAACTGCATTTTCAAAGCCTCTCATGTATTTAGCTTTAGTAATGAACTCTTCAAGTACACCATCTAAGAACCATGTTGCTGTATAAATCAAGTCGGTGTCTTTCCACTCGTTATACTTAGCTAGATTTACAGAGCTTAGACAACAGACAAAAGAATGAGACTCGTCTGTATGAAGAGTAATCTCCGAACAAATATTAGTCATATAGACTTTGAGCCCATTCTTTTTATACGCGTCTGGGTTAACGTTATTTACATTTCCTTTAAACATGATGTATGGCTCGCCAGTTGCTCTACGCTTACGAAGTACTGCGGCCCAACGCTTTCTAGCCTCTTTCTCACCAGCTTCAATACGTTGCATAAATCCATCGGAAACAACTACGCATTGGTGCATATTCAAACACTGTCTATTAACATCTCCTTTAGGCTCTCTAATTTCTAGCCATTCCCAAAAATCATCATGTTCTATATCGATATTAACAGAAGCTGCTCCGCGACGAACTGAACCTTGGTTTGTGGCCAAAATAGCGGAATCATAGATCTTACAAAAAGGTACAACACCGTCTGAAGTGCCATTTTGAGAAATGGTTGCTCCAGCTGGTCTAATTTGATTTACACCAATACCAACTCCTCCACCATGTTTGGCTAAAAGCATCATTTCAAGATTCTTGTTGCCAATATCGTGTATTGAGTCGGCTACATCAATGCCAAAACATGAAATAGGCAAACCTCTTTCAGTTCCTGTATTCGAAAGAACTGGAGAAGCTAAGTTTAGCCAACCCTTCCAAATATAATCAAAAAATTTAGAAGCCAATTCAGGCTTACGTAATCTTTTTGCAATTGCAGTTGCAACTCTCCAATAAGCATCTTTAGGTGTTTCTCCGCTTAAAAGATAACCTCTGCTAATTGTTTTGACATAAATCTCTGTATTTCCCCAAGTTGGAAAGTCTACGCCTAATTCCCAACCCAATTCTTGTCCGTGATTAATTGTTTCTTCTTCCATTTAATTTATTCTATAAGCTTTTATATGTGTTAAACTGTTAATTGTTTAGAAGATATCATCTTCATCCCAATTTTCATCTTCACCTGCTTTAGAATAATCAGTTGGTCTAACGGCAAAGAAATCAGTGTGAGTATGTCCTCCAGTTAGATGATAAAACCAATCAAGTTCAGCTGCTGATTTTTCATCATATTGCATTTTAGGTTCATATCCTAATTCGACTAGCTTTTCATTAGCTCTTTTTAGAATAAAGTTCTTGAGATCAGCTGCTTTCATATTATCTAAATCGCCCATCTCAAACATCTTATCAATAAACTTATGTTCCATTTGAACCATTAATTCAGCAGCGTGTTCAACTTCTGGTCTAACTAATTCCTTTAGCTCCTCATATTCTTCACACATGTGACGGAAAAGCTGGCAACCCATCTTAGAATGCAATGACTCGTCGCGAACAGACCACTTCATTTGTTGACCAATGCCCTTCAAAAGATTTCTCATTTGGAATGAGTAAAGAACCGCAAATGAAGAGTAAAGAGAAACTCCTTCAGCAAAAGCAGAAAAAATAGCCAATGATCTGGCAACATCCTTTCTTGCTCTAGCGTCTTTAGCCAAATCCTCATGAGTCCAATCAGCTTCAGTACTGGTCAACATCTCAAATTTATCAGCAGTTGCTGGCTCGTGCAAGAAACCAGAGAAATCCTCTAGTCCTAATGTTTCGTTTAAATATGAATATGCCGTCGCGTGGATAGTCTCTTGTGAACCAAACATCATTGCCATTTGCTTAATCTCATGCTTAGGAAACCATTGCGTAACCATAGTCGTCCAATAATCAGATACTGCACATTCGGTTTGAGCGAAACCCAAAAGAATATTGCCAACTAGATTTTTTTCATGTGGCATTAAGTTTTCGTTCCAGTCCTTCACATCGCCTTGCATGGAAATCTCAGTGTGAAGCCAAAAAGCTTGAGCTTGTTTTAGCCAACCTTCAGTATAGTAGACTGGGTATTCAAATGGTTTGTATTCTATTCTATCTTTAAATAATGACATATTGTTTGTATTTTTTTATCCTAGAAGTCTAAAAAAGGCCTATCGTGAGATCGGCCCATTTAGATGTATTTTAGTAAGTGTTTTATATATTTTAGGCAGCTGACTCTCCGACTTTTTTCTCATTTAATTTTTTTTTCAGCTCTCTTGCCTTTTCATAATAATCGTACGAAGTTTTCTTATATTGTTTACGTTGGGCATAAAGGTCGGAGAGAATCTTCTTCAAGATTGAGTCTTCTTTTTCATAAACAACTCCGTTTTCGCACACAATGACGCTTTCATCCTTTCGACGACTATTTATCTGTGTAGTAGGTATCATTTCGACATATGAGTCAGGCGAAATATTAAACTGTCTCATAATAGAAGGATACAGCGACGCAAAGTCAAAGGCACTAACTCCGCTATAATAACCAGAAATAGGCTCTTTAACAAATGCACCAGCATACTTACCGTCTTTTTGACTATCCTCTTTATCGTATTCAACACCAACTCGTTTATTTTGCGCAACCAATTTACGAGCAATCAAAGCTTCTGTCATAGCAACAGGCGATGCTGCTTTATAAAGAGGCATTTTTGTAATAGTTGCAAGAGTCAACAAGACCTCCATGCTTTTTAGCTTCTCATCTATATAATAAACCAAAATAGAGTCAACCACGTTATAGAAAACATACTTCTTAAAGTCATTTTCGTATAGATCTTGTAGACCACCTTGATACTTAATCTTCTTAACATTAAGAACTTGACCAGAAACATAATCAAGTGTATTCGATTCTTTGACTTTAACCGAGCGATCATACTTATCATATAATTGCATGTAGTCTAGAATACCCATATGAAGTGGTCGACTATCATTACGATCAAGTGAACCAGTGATAGCTACTTCAGTCAAATCGATCTGTAAGTGTTTACAGCGATTAACGATATATTGCCAGTCATAGTTGATGAAGTTCCAACCCGTCATCATAGGGAACTTTGGCAAAAACTTATGCAAGAAGTTGTAAAGCATGTCATACTCGTTCTTGAACTTGTAATAGCTAAATTCCCAATCTTGATCGTAACCTTCGAAATGATCGTTAGTGTCCTTCTCAATAGAAGCTATCTGTTCAGACGAAAGATCATCTAGACCTAGTACAATAGCTTTTCTCTCAGGTGTGATTATAGAGAATGTGAGGATCCTAGATTTAGCTTCTTCTGGCTTTGGGAAACCATCGACAATCTCTGTCTCAATATCAACAAAATAAGTACGTGGCACGTTAAACTCAAAGATTTCTTCTCGATCCTTTTCAGGAAGATTATCCATAAAGTAAATCAATGAAAACTTATTATACGAGCGAGATCGATTCTTCTTAACCGGGCGGCCATCCCAATTCAAAATTTCAGGATGCTTATAACGATCTTTTTCGTCGGTGACAACCCAATTTTCAAATTGAGAAATAGGATATCTCTTGAAATCAACTTTACCTTCTCTATTATAGTAGCTTACGATAAGCTCATTTTCTCTTTGTTCAATGTCAAGCAGCATTAGTATCCTCGGTTTTGGCGGTCGTGATTCTCTGCGTTCTTAGCCATATAGAGGTTTACTATATCTTCTGCTGTCATGCCGATTGAAATAGCGAAGTTCATATAGAAGTGAAGACCATCAATCCATTCATAAAATAGTTCGAGGCGATCTGCTTCAGAAAGGTCAGCTACTGTCATAGTAGCAGCCTTAAC
>Ga0213859_10000028_pt1 | contig 58226 bp, 39 predicted proteins | sample PICome_2_FD_160133 | JGI IMG/M metagenome (GOLD analysis project Ga0213859, IMG submission 160133) | Coastal seawater microbial communities near Pivers Island, North Carolina, United States - PICO304 | ecosystem: Environmental > Aquatic > Marine > Coastal | place: USA: North Carolina...
ACACTCCTACAATATATTTACACATGTACCTAAAGTATGCAAACCAAACTGGATAAATAATGCAAAGGAGAATACTATGTTTGAAACCATGCACAAAGAAATTAAAAAGGCTGTGATTAGAAGCCAACACACACAAAGAAATTGGGATTTAAGCAAAGAAATTCCGCAAGATGACTTAGATTTGTTTGTCCATACAGTAACTAATTGTCCAAGCAAACAAAACTTTGCATTTTATAACGCTCATTTTATCACAGATAGAAAAATTATAGAAAAAATACATGATCTAAGTTTAGGTCTTGGCTATCAAAATGAACAAGGTGAAAGAGTAGAATGTACAAATCCTCAAACATTAGCCAATCTACTTGTTGTGTTTGAAGAAGCAACAATGTCAGAAGAATATTGGAAAAAATTTGCACTAAGAGACACTTCATCAAAACGAATTCTTGAAAGAGATAGAGATATGGCTATCGGTATAGCGGCAGGATATTTAAATGTTACTGCTGCAATGATGCACTATCAAACTGGATGTTGTGCTTGTTATGATGAACAAGGTGTGAAAGACTTGTTAGATTTAGAAAATAAACCAATACTTATAATGGGGGTTGGTTATAAAGATCCTAACAGACAACGTAGAGAACATCATACTGATGGTGTAAAAATACAACGTAGGATTAAAGAGAAAATTAAGACACAGTTCTACATTTAGGTATTTTTGAATCTGCGCTTGATACACAACTTTTTGTAATACACTGTTTAGGTGTCTTAAATAGCTTAAAACCTGTTTCGATGTTGCCAAGTGGGGCATCATGACAAGAATAGGAACGTTTTATACTACCATCTGGTTCGCGTATGATAATTCCTTGATACCCTGCATTACAGTACCATCCTTCAAAATTATTAAAGTTAAACGCATTTAATCGTTCAGCTTGATCTATGTACCATTTTTTACCTGTTTTATCTTCAAACTCTACTTGAAAATGTCCTGGCACAGACGAGTCGTCCTGTACTCCTTGAGGAACTTCAAAGGTTGCTTTGGGTCTTGCTGTCAGCTCACGTTTAGATTCTGTGTAGGCACGCTGTGGCATACCATTGTATAGGGTATTTAGTTGGTTCTGGGTGTAACTATCTACAACACGAGAAGCTGTAGGATCAGATTGAGGTTTTAGTGTGACATTAATACCGCGCTCATGGAGGTAAAGAGCGTTCTCCCAATCTCTGTCAAACCATTCAGGCACCATCACCATATTCACTGTAACTTGTACATCGTAGGACTGGCAAAATTCTAACTTGTCTGCAAAGTTGCTTAAATCTTTCATAGTAGCAACATGTTCAGTATGTAAACTTGCAGTTATACTTGCTCTATGAAATGGTTTTGCATATTCAACATATTGCTCAAACCACTTAATAGGACGAGAGCAATTTGATGTCATGTGTATGCTTGTATAATTAGTATTTTCTACATCATCTGCAAGATGCTTTAGTATGTCCAAGTATCCAGGATGGAAAGTAGGCTCTCCCCCAGACAAACTAAAGTGAAAACTATTAAACCCATTATTTCTTGCTTGCCTTTTAATTTCATCAATTGTCATTAAACAAAGTTTTGTTGGCCGATGATCTTTTGTATTAGATCTAGCGTATGGCCAACAATAACTGCATCTATAATTACAGTATCTACCTAATAACCAACTTACAGTAAAAATATCTCTGTATAATAATGTTCGTTGTCCTACAGAGACTATATCGTCAAAAGGTATTTTTGAAAAGTCATATTGACTCCACTTCAAATCTTCAGTCATATAGTTTTAAAATTAAGAAATTATTATTCTGCGTTGTGATTCCTTAGGAAAAGAATCTGATTCATTTATTCCGTCAGTATGTAAATTATGCTTTTCAAATTTAGGATAACCTATACCAAGCATTAGACAAATATCATATTTATCATACCCATTATCTGTGAATATACTGTCAGGTAATTGTGGTTCGTCATAGCATTTACAACAACCTGTTTTTAATCCAAAAAGGTGTGCTGAAAGTCCTACTGCACCTGCAGATATTCCTATCTCACATTGTACTAACCTTTTATAAACTTGAAGATCAATTGCCGGTCCTGGATCTCTGCGTTTTTTAGCCTTTGATCGACGATTATCTTTCATTACATATAAAAACAATAAATTACAATCAACTTGAGGATTTTGCAAGCGTTTTCCGGATCTAATTTTTGAACCTTCTTTTAAATAATTTGTATGTTCGCTAACAGCAGCTACTGCACATTGTCTTATTATTTGTCTGTTAGTAACTGCAATTACATCAAAATTAACTAGATTTTGTTTTGTTGGTGTGCTTAAAGCAACATTATATAAACATTCCACAAGTTGTGGTTCTACAGTGCGTTCTAAATCAAAGTTGCGTTGGCATCTTTGAAATCCGTTTACAGCTTTTAAAATTTGATCTTGATAAAATAATTCTTCCATATAATATTTATCTCCAATACAACTTGAATTCTGGATAGACATCAAGTATATTAGTATTATGATGTTTATCTAAAACCATAGTGTAATCTATGAATTTATGCCAGTATTTAAATTCATCTTTACTATTCATATATCGAATAACCTGATTACCGTATCGCTTTGCACTTGCTATTTGAACTTCTACATTTATGTTAGGTTGCAAATTTTTTGTAATGTTATTTTCTATGTTTTCTAACCATTCATTCCATTTAAGTGTTAATTGTTTTTTCATTTCTGGTGGCAAAATTCTAGGATTGAGAGCTTGCGGATATTGAACTAAACTTGTATGTATATAGGCGCCGATGCTATTATAATATTCAAATATTTCAGTAAGCCGAGTAATATTTAAGACACTTGTTGTACAGGTAGCACTTAGTTTTACATTCTTAAGTTCTGAATTTACAGTTCTAATATTTTGTTCTACATCTTCTATTTTTTTGTGGGTACGAACATATTCATATATAGGTGGATAACCATCTAAACTAACACGCAATAATATTCGTCTGTATTGATTCCATAAATCTATAACACTTTTACCTTTATATGTTAGTGTTGTAAGATTACTATTGTAACTCAACATTATATTCTTAGCATTGGGTAACATATTTTTTATAAAATCATAATGCTTGTCATGGTATATAGGTTCGCCGCCAGATATTAGCACAGCTTTTAAGCTATTACTAATACGTCCAATCTCGTCAATGGTTTCTATATTTAGATTTTTTGGTGCATCTAGTTCCCTATAAGTTCCATGTTCTAACATTTTTTCTTTTAGTGCAGGATTATCTCTCACTGCAGCATCCCATTTACTACTATAATCCGAACTACAATGTCTGCACATTAGATTGCAAATATTATCAAATCTTACTTCTAAAAAAATAAGATTATCTAAGGGCATATTGTAATCTTCATCAATTACACTTCTTACTTGTTCTTCAGTTATGTATAAATTATCTTCTTCTTGTTGTTGCCTAGTACTCACTACACCACTATCTTCCATATCCCAACAACTTCTACATCCGGAATGTCTCTCATCATTAAGTAGAGCACGTCTGACATCCCGTAATTGTTCGCCATTCCAAGTTTTTTCTAAGGTATCATCCGTGTAATCTCCTATCTTACCTGGAAAACGCCAACAGGCACTTATTTTACCTTTTTGTTTTATATTAAGATGAGTGAAGGGTAAACTGCAATATGTTTTAGACATCTTTAAAAATATCTTTCATCTCTGGAAATGTTTCATAAAAATTTGTATTCCTTTGTTTATCGCATAGTTCTAAGTATTCCTGCAATTCTGGCAATCTTACGGTCCAGTCCTCAGACTCCATAAAAGATAACATTCCTTCTAATCTTTTTAAGCCATAATTTGCTTTCTCCCAATCTTCATATTTTACTGTATGCCAACTAGGAATTCCCAAATGATAATTATCTTTCCACCAAGGATAAAAGTCTTGGTATTTTTTTCGACATTCTTTTTTAAACCATTTTGGTAATACTTTTACGTTGATGTGCCCAGGCCAATAAACAAAATGATGATTTATACCACCTGCACCAAAAGGCCACATATTAATCTTTTTAAAATTTTGGGTAAGTTTCCAACGAATAAAATCTGGTATGTAAAAAATATTTAGTGCATTAACTGCACAAGCAACAGTTACTTCTACGTTATCGGTTGTTTCATTGTCTAAAATATGAAATACTTCCTCAGTTCTTTTCCATTTACTAGGGTAACGTATATACTCATTCATTTCAAATAAAGAATCTACAGAATAATGAAATCTAACTTTCTTAAAATTACTCCATAATTCAAATAAATCTTCTCGCCATTCAACACCGTTTGAATTGTATCGTATTTCTAAATTTTCCGCAAAGCCATTTTTTATTGCGTATTCTAATATTTCATAATGTTCGTCAATAATCAGACTTTCTCCTCCTGCAAAATATACTTGACGCATTGTTGGCATTTGCTCATAAAACTGATTCCAAAATATTGGATTATCTTTATGCCAATTATACGATGAGTAATTTGTGCTGCCTTTATTATCCCACTGCATTATTTCTTTTAGAGAGTCATTCTGTACTTTTGGATATATTGCTCCCCAGTCTTTAATCCATCCCGATGAATCATGTGGAGAACACATAATACAACCTAGCTGACACTTTGTACCAAATCGTAAATCTATGTATGTGAGATGAGCAGGTGAATATCCATCTTCTTCAGTATTAGCTAAAATCCTATTTACGTCAACCCGTTGTGTCCAATACTCTGTTTCCCATTGGCGTTTGGATCTATGCCCTGCTGCTTCTTCCTTATAACACTTCGTACAAGAAGGAGGTTGCTCTCCATTTAACATTTGTTTACGAACATTCTTCATGTATTTGGAATTCCATGCAGTTTGAAAATCTGTAACATTTAAATTGTTAGGTTTACCGTCGTCTGTCTTTAATATTCCTACTTGGCCGCCATGTTCTTTATCATTTGTAGGTCCTACCGAAGATGCGTTTGCTGTGCAACAAACTCGCATAGATCCGTCTGGTCGAGTGCTTAAATGAACCCAAGGCAACAGGCAGAATGTATTAGATATGTTTTCCATAAAATTCCATATTATTTAAATTCTTAATAACCAAATAATTCCTTATATTGCGGTACAATTTTTGTTATATCTTGATTACGCAATTTATCTAAATCTCTTGTAAAGTGTATGAAGTAACTACGATGTGTATCTTCGTCTTTAGCATTCATGTATTTTGTAACTCCATTTAATATTTTATTAGCTTCTTTTATAACATAGTCATCATATTTTTTAAACTCTATTTTTTTCTGTTCATAATGATCTACAACTTGTTTTTTTATTTCACTTGGCAATACTCGTATGCAAGAAGGCCAAGGACGATGCGCTACATGATAACTAATAATAGGCTTGACTTTATGAGCATTTATTTTTTTAAATTTTTGTTCTAACTTCCATAACATAAAATCTGGCAGATGAAAAATGTTTGCTGTCGTAACTGTACAAGCTATCCAAGCCATAACATTATTAGGCAATCTATCTATCTTGTGTAAATTTTCTTCTATAGCCGACCATTTAGCAGGATACCTTTGATACTCCAAAACTTCTCCATACCCATCAACACTTGCTCCAATTCTAACTTCTTTAAAATGTACCCACATATCCAACACCCGTTGTTGAACATTTGTAAGATTGGTATTATATTCTAATATAATATTACTTGCTACATTTTCATCTATACATTTTTGCAAAAATTCATAATGACGTTCAATCATTAATGGTTCACCACCTGCCATATACACATGTTGAATATTAATTAGATTAGCTTCTAGTTGTTCCCAAAACTTATAACTTTTGTGCCAATTATAATGATCAGTAGTCCAACGTCCTTTTTCATTTTTTTCTAATTTAACTATTCCATGAGTGTCTATAAATTTAGTGCCTTCTAATGCAACATGATCCTTGTACCAGGTATGACTATCTTCGGGACCACACATTCTACAAGCAAGATTACATAAATTACCAAAACGCAAGTCATAATAAACTAACGGAGATTTATTTAAATCTAGTGTGCCGTCCTTTGTTGTTATGCTTTCTGCCCACTCAATTGTGTGCATGGGCCAATTACGTTGTTCATATTGTCTCCTACTACTAAGGCCACTTTCTTCTTCTGACTGGCAGCGTTGACAACTTTTGTGCCATTTGCCATTTAGCATAGTCTTTCTTACGTCTTTAATAAATTGGGCGTTTCTTACTTCGTTAAGATTATCTATTCTTGCATTGTAAGGTGTTCCATCTTCTTTAAACAATGTACCTCTTTCTGCAGTGCTATTCATTTGACAACATATTCTTATACAACCATTATTTTGAATAGCTTGAAAATTCCAAGGTAGAGGACAAAAACTCATTAAAGCCTGCCTTTTTCAGTTTCATAAGTTTTATTAATTTTTGCAAGTTCTTTTTGAACTACTTCATAAACTTCTGGAAAAATTAAAGCAAAGTTTTGATTTCTTAACATATCTAAATCTTTAGTGTGTTCAATGAAATATTTTAAGTCTACTTCCTCATTCAAATCTTTGTGTAACATATTAATTACTTTGTTGTATATTCTTTCAATTACATATTGCTCTTTAATTGTATTAGAACCATACTTTTTCATTATTTGTTTATATTTTTTTATAAGTTCCTTTTTATTTGGTACATGCCGTAAACTATATGCTTCTGGTTTGTAAACACTACTGAAAACAATATCACCGCCGTTGTATCTATTTTTAGCATCAGTACGTGCTTGAAAATCTAAACCACGTTTAATCCTGTTATCTATCCACCAATCGACTAGCTTGTCTAAAGTTTGAACATTTAAAAAGTTAAGTGTAGGTGTAAGCACTATGTTTATTATACCTATTTCTTTTTCTAAGTCTAACCATTTTTCTGCACACGAACTGAGAATTTCCCATTTACTATTGTTACGTATGTAATCATTCCTTTCTCCGTATGCATCAATACTCATCCAAATATTCACCTTTGCGAATCGTTTTAACATGTCTATAGTTTTGTCTTTAGGAAACCAACTAGTATTAGTAAAAATTGTAAGTTTTATCTGATCTTCTCTTCCACCTTCTAATAACGTTTCTATAAATCTATTAAAATTAGGATTTAACATTGGCTCTCCACCTACAAACTTAATTTCTTCTACATGTTCAAAATCTTCAACGTTCCAATTGAAAGGTATATCAATTATTTTTTCACTAGGTTGTATTTCTTCATATGCATGTTGTAATTTTACATCATCGTCATGCCAAGAGCTACTCAGGGTGCTGTTACAAGTTCTACAACTTAGATTACAATAATTACCGATACTTACTTCTATATATTTTAGTTCGTTTTTAATAGGTTTATAATCTTGGTAGATACTATTGAAAAATGTACGCATACTGTAACCAGCTTCTTTTTCTTCTTTTATACATTTCCAACAACCTTCTACAATTTCACCATTAAGCATTGCTTTACGTAAAGATTCAAATTGCTCACTTTCAACAACTGCTTTAGTGCCTATCTTGTTATGATCTAATTTCCACCATTCTCTAGTTTCTTCGAAACCGCCCCAAGATTGAAATCTACAACATGGTTTTGCCTTACCAGCCGGATTAACTGCAAAATGTATAAACGGTAGAACACAAAATGACTTATTGTCTTTTGTCATATTTTTCTAACTCCATTTCAAAGAAATGTTCTCTCCAACTTATTTTCCTAGCAATATCTAAATCATCTAAATAATTCAGTAAAGTATTTCCGTGTATGTCCCATAAATCTTTATCCATCATATGATTGATATAAAACGGATAATCTGTTAAATCTCTGTCCAAAAATTTATAATTATCAACTCTATTTTTTATTTTTTGCTTTATTTCCACAGGTAAATTTTGAGCACTCATGTGTATAGGCCATTCAACATGATTACAAAATAAAAATTTTATATTAGGAAAATCATTTCTTATAATTTCATATGTATCAATTAAATAAAACATACTTACATTACTACATGTCCATTGTACACCTACATCAAATATTTCTTCATCGTCTATATTCATTTGTTTTTTTGCAATATAAGAATCTATTACTTTTAATTGTTTTGTAAATACATCCCATTTGATCGGAAATCTAAAATATTCTCCTGCTTTTCCTAAAGCATCAATGCTTAGTCTAAGATTAACTCTTTTAAACTTACTAAGCTGATCTAATATAATCTTATTAATTAATGTACCATTACTTGTATAAGCAAGATTAACCTTAGAAGCATGTTCTGTTTCTGATAAATCTTTTAAAAATTCATTATGTCTTTTATTTGCAAAACTTTCGCCGCCTAAAAAATTATAGCGTTTTGTTGCATGCCATGTGCTACGTAAATGGTTCCAAAACTTGTAATCTTGTTCTATCCATTTGTTACTAATACTAATATCTTTTGTATTTTCATATTTGTTTATTAGCAATTCATCTTCTTTCCACTTGCTACTTGCTCCTGTACCGCAATGTATACACTTTAGATTACAAATAGTGCCAGTACGAACATCTATATGCGGGGGTTCGTACGTAACAGATCCATCTTTGTTAGTTTTATCAAATAAATGTTGATACTTCTTAAGCCAAAATCCGTTTTCGTCTATGCGTTTACTGACACCATCTAAACTTTCAACATATTTACAACGCTTGCAATTTTCAGGCCAGTTACCATTAAGAAAGTCTTTACGAATTTCTTTAAAATACTCGTTGTTCCATTCAGCAAAAACACTGCTTCCGTCGAGTTTCGCTCCAATCCTTTTTACAGTTACATCGTCGCTATAACCACAAACTCTCGGTCTTCCAAAAGTTGTAGTGCTAAAATTTATCCAGGGAAGAATACACGGTGTCATAAAAATATTTAGCACCCCTATTAGCGCATAAATAGGTTTATGAGAGACAGTATAAATAGAAAATATACAGAAGACTGGTTACAATATGAACGTCCGCAACCTATGTACGATAATGAAATAAACAAATTCTATGATAGATTCTACAAAGATAATCCTGTACACAACGAAAACTTATTTGAAAATTTCAAAGACGAATTTAGCAAATATCTCGACAATCATACTCTTAACAATATTACAGGATACAAAGAATACAAATACAAAGATATATGTGTAGGTTGCACACAATATATAGACGACCTATATCAAAGATGCGGAATTAATGGCATTCAAATATTAGAAAATGATTACAAGTATCATTGGCGACTTAATCCAGATATTGAATATGTAACTGTAGACACTCTTGATCCTAAAAGAGAACTCATAATAGCCATGCCATTTCCTTATGGCGGTGATGTACATCCACAAATGAAAGAAATCTTAGATACCTGTCACGAAAGAAATATTCCTGTACACATAGACGGTGCTTGGGTGTCGTGTTGTAGAGATATAACTTTTGATTTTTCTCATCCTGCTGTAACAACTTTTTGCATAAGTTTAAGCAAAGGCGGATTAGGTGGCAATCGTATCGCACTTAGATTTGCACATCAACGCCCAAAAGGTGCAATAACAATTATGAACGATTTCAACATGAATTGTCAAAGCCTTGTCAGTATGGGTATCAAGTATATGCAAGACCTAGGACCAGAATATTTTTGGAAAAAATACGAAAAGGCTTATAAACAAGTTTGTAAGGATTTTAATTTACGACCTACTAAAGCAATACATTTAGCAACTAGAGATGGAAAACCAGTAGGAGTACGTCCGTTACTTAGAATTCTTCAACCTTAAATTTTCCAATAGGACGAGCACACTTTTGAGATTTAGAACATGTTTGGGTACAGCGGATAAGCCTATCTTTAGCACCAAGTCCGTGTGTTTTGCTTTGCCAACTGTCAACTAAATCTTCAGAATAAAATCTATTCTCAACTATTTCTTGAAAAGTATAGTGATTTAGACTATTCCAATTTTCTCCGTAGTTTAAATTGTAACGGTCATAGTGTTCCTTATATTTACTTGCAGTTTGAAAATCAGCATTACGTAAAAAGCAACAAGGCCATACTTTGCTGTCGTAACTTATAAAATACATTCCTTGTTCTCTAGAAAAACACTCTATTGATTGATTGTTTGTATTTTTCTCTACGTAATTTTTAAATTCTTCCCAGGTCCATTTTTCCTGTTGAAGATACCATTGAATGTGATCTTCGTAATGGCCTGGAGTAGGCGTTCCTGATCTATCCCTACGATATTTAAATGTTCGGAACCCCATATCATTTGCCAGCTGACGTGCTTTTGCAGTGTCTTGTTCATTCCAAGGAAATTCTATATACTGCCATTGTGCATTTGCTTTTGTAGCAATATAAGCTTTTGCATTTTCCATTATTTTTTTAAAATTAGATCCTCTCCGGTATAGATGATTAGTATTTTCTAAACCATCTATACTAAATTGCACTTTGCCGTATATAGTTTCACCAAGAGTCTTAAAATATTCAGGCGTTCTAAGACTGGCATTTGTATGAACAAATGTTCTTATCTTTTTATCTGCCAGTATTTTTACCATATCTAGGAAATTTGGATGCACTAAAGGATCATCAACTGATCCACAAAACTGAACCTCTTCAACTTCCTTACTTGCAGGACTTAGTATAAGTTGTTTGAATGTATCTAATGTTAAATAGATGTTTTTTGGTATTCTTGGGTCACCTTTCATATCAAAACTTAAACCATCAGTTCTACAACATCCTAAACAATTTAGATTGCAATTTGAACTTATTTCCATTTGTAATGTTCGTGGGATGCTATAATGTTCGTTCATTTATATTGCTCTCCAAACGGATCAAACTCTATACCACATTTCGTGGCACAAACCTTTAGCTTGCCGTCAGAACAAGATGGTTTACTCCAGCTTGCTTCAATGTTATCAAATATTCCTGTCTCAAATACTTTTTGTAAACCGTTACGGGCATCTAACGCCTGCTTATCTGGTATAAAGTCCCATATTTGTTCTACTGTTGGATCCTTGTGCCACCATTTATACATTCTGCCGGCAGTCCAACAGCATGGTAATGCTAATCCTTCAGCTGTTATAAACAAACTGTTTTCTTTTTTCACCTTACAGTGAATAGGAACAGAATCGTAATAATTGTCCATACCACCATAGCGACTGAGAAGAGCGTCCATATTTTCTACGGCTGCATTTCTATACTCCTCTTTTGGTTTTTTAAGTTCTACAGTTTTATCGCCTTTGCGATTTACTGCTTGATGTTTTTCTTTTGCTTCTACTTTAGCAGTTACAAATCTTGCTGTTTTTTTAGCTACAAATTTTTCCACACCCCAACTCTCAGCCAATACCCGAGCTTCATCTACTTGATGTTGATTATGCTCAAATATTAAAAAATCCCAGCGAGCTCTACCACCTGCTTCAATAAATGTTCGCATATTCTGCTCAACGTTGTCCCATACTACCCCTTGCCGATAAAGATGATTAGTATCGTGTAGTCCATCTACTGAAAAAATCACAGCAGCAGGTTTTTTGAGCACTTTAGCAAGTTCTTTCCACCATTCTCTATCTCTTGCTCCGCCATTTGTGTTCATAGACAACCACATTTTATCATTGTGATTTCTAAAATATTCAAATATTTTTATTGTATCTTGAGCTATAATAGGATCTCCTAAATTACCACACATATACATTGTATCTAATTGTTTAATAAATTTTGATTCAAATATTTTTTGGCAATCAAATAATGTAATCTCGTCTAAATTTATATGGGGATTAAGAGCGCCTCCATTTTGATTTCTATCGCACATTGGACATGAGGCATTACATCTTTGAGTAACCTCTAGATGTATAGCCTTAATATCTTCATATTTGTACAAGTTTTATCCTAGTTAATTTATAGTGAATTTATACGTGTATAAATACTTATCGCTAATATTTTACAAATAATAGATTATGAATATATACACAATTTACGCTGACATTGTTGAGGGTAGTGATCCTAAACAATTTGTAAGCAATATGAAAAATTTTCTAGACGTATTGCCTACATTACAATCCTACCGTATCACAAGAATGAAATTAGGTTTTAGAAGTATGAACTTGCCAGAGTTTCGTATAGATATGGAATTCAAATCCATGCAAGACTTAGATAATGCTATGACACGTGTCATAAACAATGATAATAATATAGAAACACACCACGTTTCTTTCAACAGTATGGTTGACATGGAAACCATACAACATTTTTTATATCGAGATTATCCAGATGAATAGAGTTAACAGTTGGGACGAATTTCAACCTTTACAAGAAATCCTTGTAGGAAGCATATACGATAGTAGCTTTTTTGACGATGTTAAAGAAGTAAGAGCAAGAGATGCTTTAAAACGTATCTTTGACGAAACACAGGAAGATATTGATAACTTTATACATACTATGAAAAGTCATAGCATTACAGTTTATCAAGCAAGCGCAAAAGAATTAGGCTACAAAGATAGCATTATGGAGTATGTAAATGACAAAGGTGAACTTGGTTATAAACGTAATGCTGGAGAAGATAGAAGTAGACACGATTATTCTCTGTACTATAGTGGCATAAAAGGTAATCTTATACCTAATCCTCCTTTACAACCAAGAGACGATGCTATTGTAATGGGCAACAAAATACTTGTTACAGATCCTTGGACCTTTGCAACAAAAAGTATGTTGCCTAAATTTTACGAGTGGTTTGGTAAAGAAAATGTAGACATTTGCATCCAAGAAAAAGAATACATGTTTACTCGTAGTGATCAAAATATCAAAAATTTATTATTGCGTAGTAATCTGCCTGTTACACTAGAGAATATTGAAAAAGCAAGGGCCGAAGAGAAATTAGGATCTTTTTGCAGCCCGAATTTAACGAGAATAGGAACAACTTGCCTCGTTGATACTTGGCAAGTACCCACAGTTGTTGATGACTTTTTAAGTATAGAATATCCCAATTTTACCTATAAAGAAATTTTCATTGGTGGTCATAACGATGCAGTATTTAGTGTAATTAAGCCAGGACTTGTTATTGCAACACATGATTTAGAACCATACAAAGATATTTTCAAAGGTTGGGATATAATTTGGTTCGAAGATCCTAACTGGAGTAAAGTCCGTAACTGGCGTATGTTAAAATATAAAAACGAAGGAAAATGGTGGGTACCTGGCGAAGAAAATAATGACGAGTTTACACACTTTGTCGAAAGCTTTATACCTAATTGGACAGGTATGGTAGAAGAAACAATCTTTGATGTGAACTGTTTGGTAATAGATGATAGACATGTAGTTGTAAACACAGATACTCCGCATCTTTTAAACAGTCTAAAAGAAAAAAATATTGAACCTATTGTATGTCCTTTAAGACATAGATTCTTTTGGGACGGCGGATGGCATTGCCTTACACTTGATATTAAAAGGAAAGGTAGTCAAATTGACTATGGAATCTGATATTAGTGAATGGATTATCAACAGGTTAAGTACTAATTTACAAGAATTTAATAATTTACCTGCTTGTCCATTTGCTAAACAAGCATGGCTAGAAGGAAAAGTTCTCACACAACATTTACAAGCTGGCACATTTAATATTGCAATGAAAGATTATTTTCGTGCAGAATTAGAATATTATGCATATAATTGGCCTAAGAAAAAAGAGGTTGTTATTCTCGGAACTGAGCCTATAAATATTTCATCAGAGGAGTTAAGCAACATTACAAAAAAATGCAATGAATCATTTTTATTTGAAAGAAACTTCCTTGCATTAGAAGATCATCCTTTAGAAATTGAAATGGTTGACAACTATATATTGAATCAAGGTAAATGGGCCTTAATCCTTTTACAACCATTAGAAAAAATTAAAAAAGCAAGACAGATATTAAAAAAAAGAGGATATTACAAAAACTGGGATCTTTCGTATTACAACGATGTAATTAAGGATTGAATTTTTTGTTCGGCTATCTTACCAATTTCTATATGTACAATTGTAGACCAATGGTCGTTATCTGCGCCAAAGAGCTGGTCTCTACTAAATTTTTTGCGTACAAATTCCTCTATAGGATCAGCTGCATCTAACCCTATTTGTTTTATTACAGATGGTTTATGTATGTTTGATATAGGTCTTACAAACATTGCTATAAACGGAATACCAATGTTTTCAAGATATAGATATGTGTGCTCTATATCATATAAACTCATTTGTTCTATATGATATATATTATATAACCTATAAAAATCTCTTGTTATTTTTGTGTGACGTCTACCCCATTCTGGGTGTGGAGGCAGAATTTGGTCGCAATTTCCGTTCGGATTATAAATTACTGATCTGTTATAGTAAGTAAATAAAATTGCTGCAATATCACCGGACTTTGCTGCAAGCTGCGGCGTAGGTTTTCTGTATTTATCTAAAAAATCTTTATACGGAAAGGTTGGATCAATAGCTTTTTTGACTTGGTTTAGTATTCCATGATTACTACTGCCTGGACATGCATGATTAATTAACTCAAAATTAATAGATTTCGCTAAGTTAGCCGCCCAAGAATGCTTGCTTGGAATTTTTGTTGGTTGATTTTTTTTACGTGGAACGCAATCTTCCGGTGTTATTCCGTGGCCATATGTATGACTACAGCCAAAAACATGTAATCTACGCATTGTAAGGTCCTAATATTTCTAAACCATCAAACTTTTTTTTATATTCATCAGCACCATGAACGTACATATATTTATATCCTTTATGTTTATAATATGCACATTCGCTTTTCAATGATAATATACCTAACCCAAGACTAGGTCTTTCATAATCCCATGCAAATTGATCAGCAGTTACACATTTTGAACTTGGATATTCGAGCATTAAACTCCAAGCAATTAATTTATTATTTTCGTAATACCCAAAGACTTTTGTATTTTCAGATGCAAAGTCTTCAACCCACAAAGGCAAAACACTTGTAAACTTTTTATATGCACAATATTTTGAATATATCTGCATAAGTTCATTGTAATCCCATTGTGATAAAATTTTAAATTTATTTTCTGGTAATACTTGATAATTCGTTTTATTTAGATTAATTCTTGCGTATTCATACTCCATCATACACCATTATTATGTCTTTACCAGGACCTGTTTGACTTGGTAGTCCTTTATATATCTCAACATACCATTCAATTACAGTACGATACCAATTTTGAGAATTATGATGAGCTTGCTTATTAAATTTATAGATATTATCATTTGTCGCTTGCATTGTTGATAATGCCCTAGCTGACTCCTTTTGTAGTTCTCTTAAAGTCAATTTACTTATATCCAATTCGCATATACCTATTATATTTTTCTAAAGGAAGTTCTCCTTCAAACAATACCTTAGACATTGGGGTTGAATTACCAAAATCAACTAAGGATTTAGAACAATTAATATGATCTTCTATATCAAAATAATTATTTGTTTGCAAAATTAACAATGACCCAGCTGGCAAATAATCATACCATAATCTAAAATTGTCTATATGTTCGCAACTTGTGTTTATAATTGTATTCGCAGAATCAGTTATTGGGTAACTCATTCTATTATTCTTGACACTCCAAAATGTCCAAGAAAAATCTTTATATGTTATATCATGTATGTCATGATGCAATGCTTTAAACTTCCAATCTTTTGATACATATTTTTTATTTATAGTTTCTGCAATAGGTACACAATCTACATCAATATCAAATGATAATATCCTGTTTATATCAAAATCATCTTCAAATAGCATACTAGCCAAAATAGCATACCAACCAGCACATAAAAATACAGTTCCTAATTCTTTTATATTACAATTATGTAGTTCTCGCAATAACCATCTTTTACTTTTTAATTGCCCCCAGGTCAGAGCATCAGTAAAATCTGCATCATAATTATCAACTGCATTTCGTAGACCAGTAAAAAGATATGAATTTGTAAGTAATATCATTCTACCATAAATATCTCTATCATCTTGCCATTGTATGTTTTTCATATTGTTCTTTTAACCACTCAAAATTATTTATTTTCTTTAATGCTTCTACATCATCTTTATTTTTATAACCGTACTCTCTTCCTGCTAAAGCTCCTTCTATAGCGTATTCGCCAAATTCTTTATCAGCTCCTACTGTACACCATATGTCTAATCGTTCTTCTGTTTCTTTTGATTTTTGTCTATTTATAACTTTAGATGCTAACTTACAACATTCTCTAAAAGCTGATTTCCAAGTATTAAATGGATCTGTATTAAAAGCTGTAATATTAGAAATGTTCGGCATTGCTTTAAACTTATTTGTTATACTAGTTGTCATATCAGGTTTAGATGTATCCATGTCAATTGTTAATTGCCTAGGAAACAACTTTATTCCACCATATCCGTACACTAAATCATTAATAGGATTTTTTGACCGCCAAACATGCACTGTTTCTCTATCCCACTTTTCTATATATAAATCAAAATTAAAATCATCCATTAATATAGCATCAGCGTCAACAATCCAAACCATTTCAGATTGTGATTGTTTTGCTGCCTGTATATGTGCTTGATGAATACCTTTTACACCATGAACACGAGTTGCGTGAGGTGCCTTTTCGATCAATTTCTCATAATGTTCATCTGCATTGGATTCATTGTAACTAATAAAAACAACATCATATGGTTTATGTTTACTAGCAATAATATTCCATGATTTTTTATAAACAATATGTCTATATTCGATTTCCTTCTTTGTTAATATTTTATGTTTAGAAAGTAAAAAAACTCCATTTTCCTTCTGTTCATCGTTGCAAACATTAAGAAATACATGATTTTCTTTTCTATTATATACATCATCATGTGTAAAATATAAATTTAATTTTTTATTTTGAATTATCTGCTTACTTGTAGCATAGAATAATTCTGTTTTTGCGTTTTTACAAGCTTGTAGGTATTGTTCATATGAATCTATTTCAAATGTATCATAATCTGTTGGTCCACTTCCTACAACATTCCATTCTATACGAGATACCAAATGTCTATATTCGATTTCATTTTTTGTTAAGACTTTTCTCTTACTTAATAAAAAAAGTCCATTATAAAATTCTTTGTCATCAACAATGTGTTTAAAAACATGATTTTCTGATTTTACTATTTCTTTAGTAGTAGTTTTATGAAAATTATGTATTAAATCTTGATTCACAGAAATATTAGAACTAGACGCCCAAAACATGGTTGTTTTTGTGTTATTTAACGCATGTAAGTAATCCTCATAACTATCAACTTCAAAGTAATCATATTTTTGATTATAACTGGCTAAGATATCTACTTCTTTTCTACTTACTAAAAATCTATATTCTATTTCTTTCTCAGAAATTTTTTTATTTTTTGGTAATAACCATATTCCATCATAATTTAAACCATTTTTAAACACATGAGATACATCTTGACTCCATTCATCGGGTTTATACGTAAAATCAAAAGTTTCTTCAATTACAATATCATTCCATACAATCCAATAAAATTTTGTTTTTGCTTTTTTTGCAGCAGAAAAAACATTATCAACCTGTTTTAAATTAATAAATCTATTTTTCAAATTTTGAAAATTACTTTCAATTTTTTCTCCAACGTAAAAAATATCATACATTGTTATACCAAAAGTTTTTTAATTCAGGAAAAGTTTGTAGGAAGTCTGTGTTCCTTTTTTGGTCATATTGTTTAAAAAATTTAACAAAATTTTTCCGATTAACTGATTTATTAGAATTTGATTTTTGAAAATATTCTAAATTTCTTCTACATTTATTAATTTCAAAATCATAAAATCCTTCAAAATTAGATGTATCTGAGTTTTCTTCCATAAACTCAATAGCATCAATAAAATATTTGTCAAAATCATTTGGTAGTACCAAAATATTCATCCATTCTGGGTTGCGTAAAAGTGGAATATCAAACCAAATTCTTTGTTTAGGATGGACTTCATAATCTGGATGTTTATAATAAGGATCGTGGATCGGAATTTTTTTGATTCCTTGTGCATCTTTATTATACTTTTTTCGCAAGTCTAAAACAAATTTTAAAAATTCTGTAAATTTAGGCAAACTTAATGCATTAAATGTATTAATAAAAGTTAAAGTGGAATTGAATGTTTGTTCTAAATAACTGTTTACATTTTTTTCTAATACAGAAAAATTTAAACCATCTCTAATATATTCCGCTTGCTTTCCTACACTATCTAAACTTACAAATAATGAAAAATTCTTAAGAGAAGGATTAACATACCAGTAATTACCTGAACCAGGATTGAATTTATTTTTATCTTCCCAAATTTGAATTTCTTCTAATTTTTTAATTTTTCCTAAAAATTTATCAAATAAAGTATGTGTAGGAGGACACAAGTTAGTAGTTATACTTAATTCTAAACTTATATTAGGATTATTGTAAATATAATCTAAAATTTCAAATGTATTATTATCAACTAATGGTTCTCCTCCTGTAATTCTAAAAATTTCTAATTTATTATAAAGTTCAGGCCACCATTTCCAAAATGCTTGTAAATATGGATTATCAGCTTGTTTCATTTTTTTTGGTAATAAATTTAACTCCGATAACGCATTTAGATTGTTATGCTTTACTAAATTATTTGTACTATCAAATACTTCATAATCTCCGTATTGATAAACATGATCTTCCCATGCTGTACTAAGATGAGGACTACAGTACATACACTTTAAGTTACAAGCTTGATTAAAATTAATTTCTAAATATCTTGGTTCTATATCACCATCTGCTAATACATCAAAAATATCATTCCTAGAATTCTGTGCCCAGTATTCGCCAGACCTATAAATACGATCGCTTCTATTTCCAGTGTCTTCAATATTCCAACAGTATGAACAGCCGCTAGGCCGTACGCCCTTTAACATGTCTGCACGTTCTGTTTTTTTCTGATTAGTATTATGTAATGCTTTAGGATTATCTTTTATTTGATTTAAATCAATTTTATGTAAAGGAGGATGATAACAACTATGAGTCATACCGTTAGCTAAATTTATACTTGATTGTGTCCACTTAGCATAACACATTGTTTTACTTATTTTATTTAATTGCGATTCTGCTATATCTGCAAATTTATCATATTCGCTTTTCATATTCCTTTAACAATGATATTTGATATTTTTTCCATAACTGTTGAACTAGGGTGCATAATATCTCTTGCAAACGTTTCATTTATATAATCTACATCTTTGCTATCTTGAAACGTTTCCTTGCCCACAGTATCCACTGTTGAATTTGTGAGATAAGTTACATCACTAAAAATACTACAAGTAACTAATTTAGTCCTATCTTTACACAAAGCTTGTACTGTTTGATTAAGATGATATAATTTTACTGCTGTATGGATAGGTGACGTGAAATTTGTTTTATAAAAATTATTGATATTTATTGGATACGCCTCGGTATATGTAACCTCTGACTGTTTATTATAAATTGGTTGTGTGCTTACATCCCATGGTCCATAATAATGCTCTTCGTGTGACCCATAAAATGTAATTCTATCATTTGCAGTATAATTAATTATTATCATTTTTGGCATTTCAAAATTATTAATTATACATACTAAATTTTGTAAAATTTTTTCGTTTCCTGCAGAAGGAACGCCTAAATTAATAACAGGCATATCTAATTTCTGTTCAAGGTAGTATGCTAAAGTTTCGTCGTCATCTAAACCTACTCCATATGTGATACTACATCCTAAAAGAACAGCTGAATTTTTCCAATCTATATCTGCCCATTCTTTTGTTCTATAACCACTTTTATTAAGATTATATGTTATATCTTTTTTATAATATTTCCATCTGTTTCCAAATTTTTTTGCATTTTTTTCATAAAGTTCGACGTTATCGCCTCTATGCCATTTTATCGATCCGCCATTTGTATTAGGCAAAAAACCAAAAGGATGGTCTTTTGAATCTATATATTTAGGCCATTCGAATGCACCTTTTTCGAAGGAAGGTTGATATTTATTTATATTCATTGTTGTAAAACCATTCTGCTAATAATTTATGACTTTTTTTAGAAGGATGAGCACATATAGTCAAAAAGCCGTTAGGCGTACCTTTATGTAATATATTCAAGAAGTCAAATGACGACCATTCTTCAGGTTCTTGTTGCAGAATAAAATCTGCGTAATTACTAGCACCATTAGGGGTTACAAAGCAATCCCAGGGATATTCATTAACCATATGCAAATATTTTGATTTTTTTCCTTTTACTCGGTTTTCTAAATGATTGTAAACTGGACCTAATGTTTGTTTAAAATGATCTTTCGTAAAAAAAGGATTGAATGCAGGCAAAATCATAAACTTACTATTTTTAAAACTTTTAGATATCCATTGCAAATGCCTTGTATAAAAAAAAAGATCAATGATTGCTCTTTTTTCATTATATGTCCTTGCATACAAAGCACATAAACTATGATATAAAACAGATACTCTATCTTTTTTACTAGGTGGATGCGGCCATAATGTCCAATGCCAAAAGTTATTAGATTCATCTACTGTTGGATAATATCCTCTAGACACATCTGTAGGCATAAAGATTATATCTAAAGTTTCTATACTTCCCCAATCTATTCCAATTATATCTGCATACCTTATAGATGATGCATTTCCACAACCAGGCAAACCAAAATTTAACGGAACATAATCATTATTCAAATATTCTTTAGTAAGAATAGAAACAAAAGAATTATCATTTTCTTGTACAAAAGACTCTTCAAAATAATATCCATCTTTATAATGGCCAAACTTTCCCCTGTACTGATTTATGTATGTTTGATCTAATAAAAATGCACGCCTTGCACCTACCATTTTTGTAGGAAATTGATCCATTACAGGATCATATGCTCCTTGTCCTGCTGCCCAACTACAACCATAAACTGCAATAGCTTTCTTTTTTAATTTTAATTCTCTATTTATAGCATCTATATCAATAATCATAGTCATTCTCTACAATGGTTTTTATTTTATTATAAATTACACTGTTCATTCTAAATCTTTTTAAAATTAGATCTTGATTAAACTGCAAAATAGGCATACAATTTTGATAAAATTCTAATTTTTCTTCTTGGCTTTTTTGACAAAAATCCTTTAAGACTGTAATAATTTTATCTAATCTAGAAATGTCATCTAGATTATCATAAGATTCGTCAATAAAAGATTCAAAAGTTTTATAACCTAATTCTTTAAGCCTTTGCAAACTAAATTTTGCTCCATAAATTATAAAAGGATGTCCGCATGCAATCGGTTTAAATGTTTTTTCACTCAAAAAACCTGTTTCTGCTGCGGTAAAATAATGTGCTTCGCTAACAACTGTTAACCAAGAATGACACATTATTTCAAAATTTAACTCTTGTATTAATTCACCATTATGAGGACTTGTAAAAAGATTTTCTTTATTTTGGTAATATTTAGGAATAATAGGCAATAATTTATTCAACTCTCTTACTCTTTTTTCTTCACAATAGATTGGAAAATCTTTAAAATAATGTATAGATTCGTTTGGCAATTTATTCATAGAATTTATACCTTTATCTAACAACTTGTTTTCACTTAATTTGTCAAACAAAAAAACTCTATGACCTCTTGCTCTTTTTTGTAAACAATTATAATCTTTTATACTTTGTAAACGTTTTGCTTTATAAGATAGTTGTTTATTTATATTAGTAATCCTTTTACGATTATTATGCGTTGTTAATATAGAAGAAATATGTGTTTCAAAAACTTCGTACACAATAACATGCATCTTGACTTTTAAATCAAATTGACTATACCAAGCTTTATAATTTTTTGGTGCATTGAAATCTCCAGTAATATAGATAATTTGCTGAATCGGAACGTCATATTTATTCGCATTTGTATGCATCCATTCCCAAAGCCAACTTTCGTGACATCCTTCATGCGATTGATCTAACAAAAGAAACGCTTTACCTTTTTGTAAATCTTGTATATAATCTTTATTCAAATACTCAAATAAAGTTTTTTTATTATCTTTTGGTCCTTCTGTCCAAAAACTAGGATCATGTGCTACACCTGTTGATATAACATAAGGTCTATCATATAAAGGAGTACAAGAAAAAGTAGGATCTATACTTCTATCTTTAAATAATGTTTTGTTTAAAGTTAAGGCATTAACTAAAGGACTTATTGGAAATCTAGGTATACCAGACGTATTTAAATCATCACATTTAATAAAATTTTGCAAACCATTCTCGTCATCTATTTTTTCAAAAATAAAATGCATCTTACAATAATTTATTTTTCCAGGTTAAAGGAGTTTTGCTGTTACATATTTCAATTGGATATGCATAATCAAACTTTTTTACGCCATTGTGTGTAATATAATCTATTGTTTTTTGTATAGCTGTATCTAGATCTGTTTCTGTTTTATAGCCTAAAAGCTGCCTTGCTTTATTAGAGCTGCACAATGCTATTTTTACTTCTTGTGGTCGATCAGCAACATGTTCAGGCTTTAAATTGCTATTCAGCAAATTTAAAATTTTATTTGTAATAATATTAATCGATACTTCTTCTTCATCCGGTCCAATATTAAAAATTTCATTTTTAATTTCTTTAGATAAAATTAATTTTTCTAAACAATTTACACAATCTGTTACATAACTAAAACATCTTTTTTGTTCACCATTACCGTAAACAATTGGTGGTTTACCTTGCAACACTCTGTTAATCATAATACTTATTACATTCCTATAAGGGTCATTATAACGTTGCCTAGGTCCGATTATATTATGTGGCACTGCTATATTGTATTCTAGATTATGAACTTTTGCTAAAACTTTTAAAGTATCTTCGACTGCAACTTTTGCAATACCATAAGGATCTACAGGAGCAGGAATTAAATCTTCAGTAAAAGGTGTTTTACTGTTACCATAACGAGCCATTGAAGAGCAAAAAACAATTCTCTTAACTCCTTTATTTATTGCTGCAGATATAACAGACAACGAAGCTTGATATATATTTTTAGTTATAAAATTTGGACTAAAAACACTAAAACCTTCATGAGCAGTTGCAGCAGCATGTACAACTACATCTATATCGTCTATTATTCCTAAAATTTTGTCAAAATCACAACAATCAATTTTATGAAACTCTACATCTTTAGGTATATTATCTAAACTACCTCCTATGAGATTATCATTTCCAACTACATGATGGCCTAAACTAAGCATCCTGTCTGCAATATGACTTCCTAAAAATCCTGCCACACCAGTAACAAATATCTTCATGACAAGTCTCCTAATACTTTTTGTAACCATTCTAAACATTTGCGATGATTAACAGTAGCCTTTGCTATTTTCGTTGCTACAATATAATTATGCTCTGCTATTGGTTTACATTTATCTATTAATAGATTCATTTCAGCTGCAGATAATCTGTTTATCCTATAGATTTCTTTACTAATATATCTCATACGAGTGGCATTATCTAATTTACTATCATATCTTTCATTTATCAATGGCGAAAAAGATTTAAAACCTAGTTTTTTAAAATCTACAAAAAAATTAGGGGTTGAAACAATTATAAAAGGTTTTTTTAATAAAATCGGTTTAAAAACTTTTTCTGTAATAAATGTAGCAGAAAGCCTTTCCGCTGTCATATCTTCAATACCTGGCCACTGTATGTACCTTTTTTCTAATGGATCATAATGAGATTCTATACAGATATGAATATTAGCATTTTTTAACATATCCCATACAAAATTATTATATTTTTCAGTTCTATACAAAGTATCATCTTCTGCTTTATAAGGTAGGTTTTCTAACCACTTGAGAAAACCAGAAAGTGGTTTTCCTTTGATGATTTTGCTATAATCTTCTATTATACTATCTACAGGAACCGTTAGATTTTTTCCATCCAGATCCCAATGATAAGGCATTATATTTTGAAATGTAAAATAACTTTCTGGTAAAATATTATTTTTCCAAAGTTTATAATAAAATTCTAATCTCCATAACTGGTAATTCCTAGAAAAAACAGAAAATTTCTTTGTAGGTAAAGGATCTACATTTGCATTTTCTTTTAAATAGTTTTTAGCTGAGTCTAAAGCTTTATGCAATAAAAAATTAGTAGACATGATATTAAAATTTGTAATTCCAAACTCATCTCTTAATGTTTTAATTGTCCAATGCTCAAAATTTTTATCTGTACAAACAATTAAAATTTTGTTTGTGGGTATATTGTATTTTTTTAATGGCTCTGCCCATTCCCTTATATTATACCAATTATAATATTCATCAGGAAAAAAAAACATAAGATATGTATTACGTCTATTTTTTAACAACTGCCATTCTTTTTCAGAAAAAAGTTGGCTTAATGTTTTGTTTCTTACAGCTTTATCATGCTGGTCACACCAAAACACTAGTTTCAAAGATTCATTTATATAACATACCTTAGGTATTTCTTTTACAAAAGATTTTTGTGGTAAATCAAAATGATCAGCACCTGTCGGGCTATAAAATATCAACTGGGATTCCTTTTTTATCTTTATAATACAAACTTCTATGAGGAATTACATTCTTATTTGAATTATTTTTATAAAAAAATAATCTAAATGTAGTTCTATTTTTAATTTTTACTTTATCGTATCCATGTAAAGTATTTTCAGAGTGAGAAAAAAGTATACACCTGTTAAATTTAGGTGTTACTGAATACAATAATTCATCATTAATATTGTAAAAATTTAAATTACCACCATATACTGACTTCCAGTCTTCTGTCAGATAGACTATTAAAGAATACGCTCTTTCTAATCTTAATTCATCATTCCAATTAAAATCAACGTGTGTTTTTAATTCTTTATTTAACGGTGTTTTACTATATCCTGCACCAATCAAATATGGATCGCAAATCAAATAAGGAATTCTCACAAAATTTGACATTTCTGTTAAAAATTTTTTGCTGTGGCATAAATTTACAAATTCTTGAGCATACTTACAATTTTCGATTTGATTATACTCTAACATTAAACTGTCATTTCTGTCAAACTTTTTACACGTATCTTCATTAATAAGCATTAGTTCAGCATACATGTTTTTAATTAAACTACTACAAAAAAAATCATCTTTATAAAATATAACTTGCTTAGTAGGCAATAATATTTTCACAAAATTATTAAAATCCAAAATACATAATCCTTGTTATAACTATGTATTTATTTTTTAATGAACAGACTGTTTACATAGATTAAAGAACGATTCTAATTCAGGAAATGTAGAAATAAAATTTGTATTTCTACGCACATCATATTCTGTAAACCAATTATAAAAATCTCTCCTACCTTCTAAAATTATTTTTTCTTCATAAGTTACATTAGCAAAATAATTTCTAACCCGCCTAAATCTTTCATATTCTAAATTAGAAAATTTAGTTGTATCATTATCATCGGTATTATTTTTAATATACTCTAATATATTATCAAAATATGGTAAAAATTCAGTCTTTGGCAATATATGCATATCATATTGCAAAGGTTCTTTTAAATATGGTGTGTCAAATCGAATTCTACGTCTATCTTTATGATAAAATTCTTTCCTCCATTCTAATACTTTACTTAAAAATTTTTCAAAACTTGTTACACTTAAAATATTAAAAGTACACATTATAGAAAGATTACAAGGAGTTAATCGTAAATAATCTTTCATATTTTTTTCCCATAAAGATATGTCTAAACCTGTCCGTATATATTCTGCTTTATTATCATAAGTATCCATGCTAGAATACAATTTAAATCTTTTAACACTCCCATTTTCTATCAAAGTATTAACTATTTTTATTAAACGTTTTACTAGTCTATTAGAAACTCCTAAATTACTATTAATATTAAGTTCTATATTTGGCCTAGGATTTTTTACCAAATAATCTAAAATTTTCCAAGTACTCTTATGTAATAACGGTTCACCGCCTGTAATTCTTAAAATATTTAATGTTTCTGATAATTTAGGCCACCATTTCCACCAAGCCTGGATATACGGATTATTATCTTCCTCCATTGGATTAAACCAATCTATATCTAAATTATGATTGTGTACACCAGGAACTTTACCAAATTTTTGAATTTCTGCATGATATGAACTACTTGCCATAGGATGACAGTATCCACATTTAAAATTACACTCATTACTGAAAGCAATTTCTACATATTCAGGAGCAACATCAAAGTCCCAAGGATTCTCTAAAATTTCGTTTACTCTATTTTCAGTGTAAATGCTTTCATTTCTAATCATTCTATCACTAATGTGGTTATCACCTAAATCTTCAACATTCCAACAATATTGACATCCGTCGCATCTTACCCCAGTTAACATCTTTGCACGTTCTTTCTTTTTTTGTATTGTATTATGCAAAGCACTAGGATTATTTTCTATTTCTTCTAAGGGTATTTTATGAGGGGCTGGATGATAACAACTATGAGTATCACCTGTGTGAAGATATATTGTTGTGTGGTGCCATTTAGCCAAACAAAATGTAGGACTAATTTTTTCTATTAATGAATTGTTTTTCCTAATTTTTTCTGTTTCGCTCATGTTTATTCTGGATCAATTACTGCTTTAGAAATTCTAGCCGGATTCTGATATACTGATTTAAAAAACTTACTTTGATCTGAATTTAGATGTTGTCTACAAATAGGAATCTCTAAATGTTTTAGTATTTGTGTGCCTGTTAAATGTATTTGTGTTTGTATTTGTGTATGTGTCATATTCTTATAATCATTTGCCCAAAGATTATTTAGATATTTAAAATCTCTCACATTTACATAATCCCAATCAGTACACATTGTTTTATACAAACCTTCACGAGCACCTAATATTGCCCATTCTCCATTTTCTACATCAGCTCCTACCATCAACCAAATATATAATCTATGAAGATTTTTCCAATGATTATTTTTAAATTTTTCTAAACTAGGCTTTACTCCTTGATCTAATGCCATTTTGACACCTTCTCTAAAGCCTGCTCTCCATGCTTGATGCGGAGTTGAATTGTTATATACATCTGAAAAACAAGAATTCATTTGAATATATTCTAAATCCCAGCAAAAATCTACTTGTGCTTGTAGATTGTTTACATCTGCATTTTCATGAGTCTTCATATTTAAAACAAATTCTTTAGGCCAACATTTAACTCCTCCATTACCGTACATGAGTCCATTTATAACATTATGACCGCACCAAGAAATAACTTTATTTTCTAATTCAACATGTTCTTCAAAATCAATTTCCTGTGTTAAAAAATGTTCTCTTATACGATTGTCTCCATCTACTGTCACAAATCTATCAGTTTCGGATAGATTTGCACAAGCTTTATGAGCTGAATCAGAACCTTCTACACCATGCACTCGCTTTGCCCAAGGAATTTTTTTACACAAATCAGTATAATTTTGTTCAGCGTTAGGCTCATCATAACTTAGATAAATTACATCATAATCTAGTACTCTAAATTTTTTACTCATACTGAAAATCTTTCATAATTATATTCGAATAATTTATTAGTAAATAAACTAATTGGTAAATTAGTTGTTTCAAAATTCATTGAAAAAGGTAAAATTTGATAATGATTTTTTACTAATTGTTCTAAATTAATTGTAAGTTGCTTGTACAAGACATTTGGATTACCATATTCAGTAACACTAAAATATATTTCGTAATCTGTATAAGAATTTGTTGTTTTTAACTCTACTTCTAATTGTTCACTTATCAAAAATTTCCAACATTCATTTTGAACATCCTGTATAACTGTTATTCCATTCCTAATATTAATTTTTGGGATTTCATAAACAATATCATTAATTGTTTTCTGAAAAACATTAATAACATTTTTCTTTTGCAGTTGATATGCCTTCTTTTCTTCATCAAACTTAACTGTATATTTGTGTACTGATTCTTTACCAGTATGAATTAATTCTACATCTGCAATATCTACTTCTATATAATCAAACTCAGGTAATACATTTGTTATTGATAAGATATCTCCTGAATCAGGATTAAAGTGTATAAACATTAAATGATTCCTAAATATTTTTCATATTTTTTAGTTATACTTGAATCTACAAAATTTTGCGAAGCATAATGAAAAATTCCTGTCTGGAAATAATTTCCTACGTAAAATTTTAAATCAGCCGTCAAATAAGAACCAACTTTGTCTTTCCATAAAGGTATATCTTTTTTCCAACCTTGCAGTTTTGATTTCATATGAATAAATTTTAAAAAATCTACTTTTTTATTCGTTATTTCCATATCATTATTTAAAATTTTACTTGCAATTGCACAAGACAAATCCATACTAGGGTTTTCTGGATAAAATTCTTTACAATATTGTCCATAAAACAATTCCCAATTTTTAGAAATTAATTCTAGCCAAGAAAAAAATTCCTTAGCTTTTTCTGATTTTTTAAAATAATGAAATCCACTATATAAATTTGGTAAATTGTTTTCTACAAAAGCTTTTCGATATATAGTACTTGTTATTTCAACAGATCTATAATTAAATACTTTACTTAAATAAAAAATATCATAATTTTCTAAAAAATTCCACCACAAATCAATATTTTGCAAAACTAATACATCAGTATCTAGCACAATTGTTTCTTCATACGGACTATTATGATAAATTTTCCATCTGTTTAAAGTATTATACCTACTATCGTCATGTTCAATCCATAGCGGGCTTATAACTTCATCAAAAATATCTTTATATTTTTTTGGAATATCATTTATTGTAATTATGCTTATCGGAGTGTCATTTTTAGATTTTATGCTCATTGCTGCTAGACAGGCTTGTAGGACATAATCTGTACCATTTGCATATAAAACAAATCCTTTAGACATTTTTTATATCCTCATCAATGCATCTATTTAGGCTAAATTTATTCATCACATGCACAGTGGTTCCTTTCCATGACGAAAGCGTATATTCTCCTGTGTAATTTTCTTTCTCCAACAAAAAAGTAATTTTATCATTTTTGATTTGCCAACAAATATCTTTATCTGTAGTATAAAATAATTTGCCCGGCATAGGCTGTGCAAAATCTCCTTCTGTATATCCATTCATTATATGAATGGCAATGCTAAATGCATGATCATTTCGAAAATAAGTTTGATTTATTTGAAATATTGATCGATAATGATTCCAATTTTCTTGTATATGTTCAAGTAAATCAAAAAATATTTTATTTTCTGGTGTTTTTCTAAAAAACACAGCAGTAGCCCAATAAAATTTTACTCCTATATCATTCACATATTCAAATTCTGAATAATCTCTAAAACCTGCTATATCTAAAGCATTGTGATATATTAAAAAATCATTATTTTGATTAAAACAATTTAGATAGTAATTATTGCACAAAACTATATCTGTGTCTAATAATAATGTTTCATCGTAAGGAGATATATTATAAGCAGTCGATCTTAATTGATTTTTAAATTGTAACTTTACTCTAGAAAGTGTTCCGTCATTATAGGACTTATAGTCATGTTTTTCATATTTACTTAAAACTGTATTATCTTTTATTTTATCTGCAGACCATACAACAGAAATAATATTATCAAAAACAGCGTCTGCGTCAGAATAATTTTGTCGCAAATAACTTACACTGTCAGTCACTACGGTAGTTGGTAAATTTAAAAAATTTTTTATACGTTTTGCAAGATAATAAGCTTGTTTAACATAATCTATCTTATTATTATTCCTAGCAAAAAGTAACACACCTTTTGTAGAACTCATATATCCGTTAAATTTGCTACTGTTCTTTGTTTTTTTATTCTGTTGTAATCATTAATAAAACTATTAGATGCTTCAAAGTAAATATTAATTATATTTTCTAAAAACAATTTTAAATTTTCTATTTCAGTAGGAATATCATTATCGTCTATTAAGACAATTTCTTCTTGATTATTCCGTAACATAGTATCACAAAAAGATATTAAACCTTGTGTTACAGTAAATTGACTTCCGTTATAGTAATAAACAATATCTTGATAGAATTTTTCTTGGAATGATTTTTTTTGATTATATAGAGAAACCATATAATTTGAGAAATCCAATGCTTTTTCTAGTCTTTCGTCCATAATACTCCTAATAGTAGAAATATTTATAGATTTTTAAAAAATAAAAAAAAGTATTGGATTAAAAAGTACTATTTGTTGTATATGTAGGACTTGTTAATGAGACATAACTACCTGAAGCAATAAATTCATCTACTGTGCAAGTTATTGTTCCTTGAACATTTTCATCTACTGCTGCACCTACGCCAGTTCGATCTCCTGTATCATCATCTTGTAATCTTATTTCAAATTGCAATTGATAAGGATTTGTTAAGGTTTTTACTCGTACAATTACATCATTTTCTGCATAAACACCTGAACCAACAGCAGTATAAAGATTTGTCCATGCTGAAGATAAACCACTGTTAATAGAATAACCACACCTTATCGGATCAGGAGCATTTGTAATCATTGTTTGCCAATTTAAAGTTTTTGGCTCACCTCCAGTGTATGCGTGGCTCAAATTAATTCTTATTTCTCCGCCTGTATTAAAAAAATATCTCCTAGCATTATTACTTCCAAAATCCACTGTAAATACAAAATTCCTCGTACCGTTCCACCCAGCCGATAAAGTACCACTTCTCTTACTAGGATTTGTTGTCATTTGACCATTGTTTAAACTTGTAGTAGGTAAGCGATTAGAGTCGATTGTATTAACATAATAAACATATTGATTATGAGTTTTTGTGTCGCTACCTGCTGATCCTCCTGCTGTGATTTCATCACCTACAGCTATATCACCTAAAGCAAAAGCTGTGGTTGTTTGATGAATCCAACATTTTTGGATATCACTTCTTAAATCGTCTAATTGTTGAGCTGTTACAAAATCACCTACTGACGGTTGTGCAGGATAATTGCTAGCTACAACTTGGCTGCTTGATACTGTTTGTCCGTAACCATAATCACCAGATCCTACTCCTAAAATTTGTTCAACTTTAGATTGTAGATTGTTATAATCAGTAGCATTTATACTTCCACCTGAGACAACTGTTGAAATTGCCATATTTTTAACTCCAAAATAAAACTTTATTTATACAATTATTTCTATCATACCTATTTGGTTAGACTTGAAATTTTCTAAACTTTTGCCAATAATACAACTACTATGCGGCATATTTCCTTTATCTGCAGCTTTTGCTACACCTGGTATTTCAGAGGTAACAAGTATATCACCTTTAACAATAGGACCAATTACTTTACAGGGTACCCTTCCTCTAAGGGCAACTGCAACTTTCATTCCTTGTAGCTCACTATTCATTAAATGTGCAGGATTCGTTGATACAACACCAATTACTTTGCTGTCTTCTGTATTTGTTGACTCTGTTACTTCAGCTGTATCTCCTATTACTAGCACTGTTCCAGGTTCATAATCTTTATCGCTAGTATACATTTCAGCTAAATCTGCATACTGAGCTGAAGTTGCAATTCCCCTAAATAAATTACCCCAAATATCTCCAGATAAATCTCTTGCAACTATACTAACACCTGCAGTTGGTCTTGCATCTGCTGCAAAATATTCATTTGTTACTACTGTACTTTGAGCATTTATATAAGTTGCTTTGAATGAATTAGATTTTGTTGCTGTTCCTTCAAAGGTTGTAGCATAAACACTTTGAAAAACATCTGTTGAGCTACCGATATCAACTGTATTTGTGCCTGAAAACACAAAAGAAGAACTTGCTGGATCAATATTTTGAGCATATCCTGGTAAAATTTTATTATGTGTAAATCTAATAGGCATTCTAACATTATTATCAGGACTTTTTACTTGAATTATCATTTCAACACCCTGCTCATTACCTACAAGAGCTACATTGTCATTTATTACTCTTAATCCAAGATCTTGCTCATTACCGATTTTTATTCCATTATCTCCAAAAGACACTGTAGTACCAGAAAAATCAGCAGCATCTAATCTAACAAACTTATCAGCAGTAAACCCACCTAATCTATCAGAATTTGTAGCCGTTCCCCACCATCTGTGAGCTGTACTTGTTACTCCAGATGTAGTATTAATAGTATTTTTTAGAGTTAACCCTTCATGGATTTTGTCAAAGCCCGGATAATTTGTTGCATCTTCTGTACCTATAGTAAATGTAGTACTGCTGATAATGTGAATTACTTCATCGTTTACTACACTTACTATAATAGGTCTATTAACTCCTTCGGAATCTCTAAGAGATCTGCTTTGGAATTGAGTAACATTTTCACCTGCACCTTGTGGACCTATTAGAATCCATTCGGTTCCATTATAAACATATAATTGTTCATTTTGGCTATCCCACCAAAAATCCCCTTGTGTCAATCCTGCCGGAGCAGTACCACCAACTTCAGAACCGCCAGAAGTTCTCCATTGTGTACCATCATAAAATTTCAGTTTATTCTGACTATTATCAAACCAAATTTGTCCAGCCAATGCCTTCGGTGGTTGATTTGCGCCTGCAAAATTTTCTAGTAAAAAAACAAAATTTTCATTTTGTATTTCTCCATATCCAGCATAGTTTTTTCCTACAAGTTTTAGATCTGTAGTCTGATCAATAGTTCCATCTTCTACTACAGTTAACTGTGCAGTATTATATGTATTAATTATATAAGCCATTCATATTACCCCTGATATATATCTTATATTTACCCTAATTCTTAGACAATAACCCTATCAACTCCTGTACTGTTCCAATTTGCTCCATCACTGCGAAATCTATATACAAATCTGTCAACCGTAAACTCTATATTTGTTGTAGATCCTGAATATGCAGGGTTTGCAACAATATCTTGGACAACTGCAACTGTTCCAGTATTATCAAAATTTCTTACAGTAACTCTAGATTTTTGTAAAACTGCAGTATCTTCTTCAGAAACTGTTATAGGAAAAACTGCTGTAATTTGTCTAATTCTTGTAGCCATTATTTTTACATCAGTATTTGGCAAAGATTCTTCTATAGGTAACATGTAATTTAATACAGTCCTAACATTATCTATTGTTGCTGCATAAAAAGGTGTATAATCTGGATCACCGTCAACAATCAACCCGTTTATATCTAATGACAATAATATTTCTTTACCGTCTACTGCTCTATCAACATATTCTTTATTTGCACCATCTTTTAAATCTACTGGATCAGCTAAATTTGTTATTCTATTATAATTTGCAAAACTGACAGTACCATTATCTGCTGGTGTAATACTTGTTCCTCCAGCATTAATTGTAATACCTTTCCCATTTATTCGAGAAATTGTTGCAGAATCTATATTAATATTATCAACTGTAAGGTTAATTAAAGTTCCTAATTCGCTTAATCCAGTACCTTTTGTAACCGCTGGAAATAATTCGTCACCTGATAAAACCGTAACACCATCTACTTTATAAACTGGATCAGTGTTATTTGCTGTAACTTTCAAATCAATATTTTGGTTACTAGTCCAAGATTCATTTGTTAAATCCCATAAAAATTCTTTATTGCTATCAGTACTTCTTAGTATTATACCACCACCATCAATTGCAGCATCATTTCCAACTACATCATTTTCACCTACTGCTAATTCTATAGTCTTATCTGCTATTCTTAAATCTTCTGAATTTACATAAGTTATGTCTCCGCCTACAGCTAATGACCCTCCAATGGACATATTACCTGTAACAGTTAGATCAGCATTTACATCAAATTCAGGTCTACTCTCCAAAATATCGAACGGTGGTAACCCTGAAAACATTGAAATTTTATAAGACGATGTATCTATCAATAATGCATTTAAAAAATTATTAGGAAATTGGCTATTTTTAATTCTTATGCCAAAATTTGAATTAACTTGTAAATTATCTATAAATGCTGTAGAACCAGATATTTTCGTGTTTACAAAAGGTCTATCTCCAATACCTATTGTTAACCCTTGACTGTTTTTTATATTAATATATCCTGTAGTGACTCCGTTTCCATCTGTTGGTAAAAAATTAACAGCAGTTTTTTGAACACCTTGATCGTCTATCAAAAATTTTGCATTTACACTAGTTCCTCTCCACCAAAAACCGTCTATACCCGAATCTGTTGATAAAGATGCAATATTAAAACCTTTATATAATTTTTGCCTTTTAGGTGAAATAGTGTCATTCTCCCAAATATCTAGCCCTGGAATGGAAAACTGAATAGGGATAATAAATTCTGCTGGCGAATATATACCAACTAACACACCGCCTAGGAAAAGTTTTAATATAGTTCTAGTAATATTATTAGAATCTACTTGACTAGCAGATTCGAACCCAGTCTTTCCTTGCCCTGCATCATATGTAGGTCCAACTAAGGTTAAATCAGACCCATCAAACAGATATAATCTATTGTTTGCATTATCTATCCATATATCGCCGGCTACTAAATTTGTTGGTTGCGAACTATTAACAATAGTTCCTGTTGCAGATCTAAAAGTTGTTCCGTTAAAAATCTTTAATCTTTGATCTTGTTTGTCATACCATAATTGACCTGTTAAAGGATTTGCAGGTTGAGATGTACTTGCAAAATTTTCTAATAATTTTACAAAATTTTCATTTAACCATTCGCCAAAACCTTTATAATTTCGGCCTATCAAAGTTAAATCTGTTGCACTGGTATCTATTATACCATCAATCAAATCTACTAACAATTCACCGTCAGTTCTATTAATCCTATAACTCATTAAATTATCCTGCGTATATTATATAATTAAGTGCCATGAAAGGGTTTATAACATCAACAGCAGTGTTTAGTATTTGATCTGTTTTAATCCCTTGTGTATTTTTCATCGCAACTCCTGTAAATTCTGTTTGCTGCTCATAAAAATGATAATCAACTACTTCGTCATCAACTATCTCAAATTGTTTTTGTGTTGTAGCATAAAATTGTGTATCATTATAATATAAATCATGTTTATGGTCAGGCAAATTTGTTTCGTCTAACACAACTGCCTCTTGTCCCCCTATACCACCTATTATTTGAGCATTAGGATCGTTAACAATACTTTGATTAGGTGTAAGTCCTCCCATATTATGAACACCTAAAGGAAATCTACCTCTCAAGTCTGGTACAGCAAAAAATCCCACTTTAACTAAATCAACTGATTTGTACTTATATCCTATTAGTGAGTACAATTCTTGATAATCAACCGTTTGTACTTCTTGTCCATTACATAAAAGCCAACCAACTGGCGCATTATCTCCTGCAAAAGGAACAATAGTACCAATTGGCATTACAGGAACAGTTGCAAGTAAATCGTTAACTGCTACTTTTTTAAGTCCAATATTTTCTCTAATACGATATAAAATTAATTCATCATCAGGTTGAGTATTAATAATTTTTTCTTTACTATTAATAAAAGGCGCTGTTAACTCAGTAATGAATTCAACCTGCTCACCTTGTCCTGTAAAATTTAAAACCCCTTCCTCTACTTCTGTGGAATTTAATAATTTTACGTCACCTGAAAAAATAAATTGTGATGCTTTAGCAAGTTTATTTGCAGACCCTGCTCTACCTGTTACAGAGCCTGTAACAGTTCCTGTTAAATCACCATAAAATCTTTTAGAATAAACAGCATTATATCTTAAACTAGGCGTTCCTAAATAGGAATCTTCTGTCCCTAATAATTCGTCAGCATCACGATTTGGAACAAGTTTATTTGAAAATATTTGGCTATCAATATTAGCATTTAAATAAAGATTACCACCAATTGTAACACTTTTCGCAACTCCTATGCCGCCAGCAGTAACAATAGACCCATTTGAAAATAAATTACTATCTTGCGTATTATTAACAAAAATTTTACCTTTAGATAAATCATTTGCAGGAACAGAGGTTTGTATATTACCATTTACATCTAATTCTGCATCTGGATTGTCTTTAGCTATACCTACTTTCATGGAGCTGTCAAAACGAGCTATTGTTTTAAAAATTCCATCGTTTCTTACTTTTAAATCAATAGCTGATCCTGCTACATTATGTTTTAGAACACCAACTGACCCTTCTACTCCTATTGCTAATTCTGAATTACGTCCGTATAGAATGCCTGTATTATTCAAAACAGAAATTTGAAAATTCGTTGCGCTAATTGCATCGCCTCTTAAGAAATTACCGCCAAGAACTGTTTCGTTACCAATCTGCAAACTTTCTGCTTTTTCAGCTAGTCCATAATACTTTGCTTCAGACTGTCCTGGTAATATTTTATTTGTAAGATTTAATCCTGGTTTTATTGTAACAAATCCATCAATTTTTAATTTAGGCGTAAATTCTCGCATAGAAATAATTACAGAAGGAACTCCATTTATATCTATCTGTAACACATTATAATTTTTATCATCGATACCAGATAATACTTTAGGAGTTGCGCCTGTAACTACTCCGTCACTAAATTCTGGTCCAATTAGTATCCAACCTCCTGCATCTGTGTACATATATAATTGTAAATTCTCTCTGTCAATCCACAAATCGCCTTCTTGTTTAATAGCTGGAGCAGATTCTGATTTGTTAACGCCATTCACAGGAGCCCAATTAGCTCCATTGTAAACCATTAATTGTTCTTTATCTGGAGAAGAATCGTACCAAACTTGGCCTTCTACTGGCGTGCTAGGTGCAGTAGGAGATGCAAAATTTTCTAATAAGTGTAGAAAGTTTTCTGCTATTATTGTACCATAAGATGTAGTATTTTTTCCAGGCAATTTAACCGATGTTTCATTGTTAATACTACCATCCTCTACAACAATGCCTAATTTATTAACATAATCTGTAAATAATATTTGATATGGCATTTATTTAAACTCCTAAAATACCTGAAAGACTTTGTACTCGAACTGTATAATCTATTTGTATTAACCTGTTTAAACTTTTTTGCACAGGATGAAAAATTACATGCGTAAGTAGCATTCCAGTATCATTACTACTCCAACTTTTTAAACCAAGTTCATCAAAAACATATAGACTATCAGCACTAGAACTTGTATCAAAAGCATCTTGCCCAGCAGGCTCACCGTAGTCTAATAAACATGTAACAAGCACATCTGTATAATTTGTTCCACTTACATGTCTTACTTCAGTCTTATTTCTAAATGGATCTACATTGTTTACACTTCTATCATCTACAATTTTATCAAAAGTTTGATTATACAAACTTGCATTAGTACCTGTGCTATTAGGAGTCAAATAAGTTATAATTCCTGTTGGATCTACGCTTGTTCCGCCATTACCAAAACTCATAGAATATATAAATCCATTTCCAGAATTACTAATACTATCTGCTAATGCTATACTCATGTTTTCGTAATGAATGGCATTTCTTTTGCTCACAAAAACTTTTTGTGTTTCAGGATCAAAAATTTTTATATGTCCTTCGATTACTGTTCCGCTTTGTTCATTAAATTTATCAATCATAATTTATCCTACTAAGTTATTTATCTTGGCAAGTCTGCCTGTGCTGATCGTATTTTTTTTGCAATATTATTATCACTTTTACTTAACGCTACGCCAGGTTCACTCCAAATTTTACCTATCCGTCTAATAATTGTTATTTTTTGATTTATTCCTGGAATTGATGTTAAATTTAAATTATTTCCGTCTAAAGAAAATTCTGGCGGTAAAACCGTATCAGCTTCAGGCGAATCTAAACCTAACTCTGGTTTGTAAGTGGTTAATTCAGTTTTCCTTAATCTTACGCCGCCTACGTATACTTCGAATTCATTTACACTATTCGGAATAAAATCTAATATGAATGTATTATCTACACCATTTCCAACAAAACTTATAGTTTTCGTTTCATCTTTGTACGGTATCATTGTTCCTAAACTTTGATCATAAATTTCTATTCCAGCTTTATGTGTCTGTTTAACTCCTGTTCCTAATGTACCTCTACGCAATTGTGTTAAAATATTTCCATTTCTATTCCAATATTCTATTCGTTCTCCATCTACAACTACAATTCCAGGATATTTACTATTTCTTGTAGGAGCAGGTAGTTTATCTCCATTTACTACTTGTATTGTTTTATCATACCATTGTAAATCAACAGCTAATGTAATATTATTTTGACCATTTACAACATTATAATGGTTTTGATTTAGAATATCATTAAATTGTTTCCATGCAAAGCTAGGTTGAAACTTGTCTCCACTAAAATGTATTGTTTGGATATTATCATTTTCTTCTAAATTTTGGTGTAAAACAACAGACATTTTATCATTGCTAATAAAATAATCTACACTGGGATCTAATAGTATACCATTTTTTGCTACCCAAACAAATTGATCATCAATTGCTGGACTATTTAAGGGAACAATGCCATTTCTTAGTCTTCTTAATTCGTACCAATCTGATGCACCTTCATCCAAAATAACTTCACTTTGCAATTGTTCTATTTTTATAATATCTCCGTCGTTTGCTTGCACTCCAATAGCAGATAAATCAACAAAACGAGCTCCAGTTCCATACGGAGTTAGAATCTCTGCTGTAGGGTTTGAAGCAGCTTCTGTTCCAAAATTTTCATCATCTATACGTATCCCATTTCTATAGATGGAATATTTTGCATTTGTGTTAAATTCAAAATCTAATTCTATTATATTAGAATCAGTCTTTCTCCTTGTAACATAAGCATTGGAAACTCCTCGACCTAGGTCAGTTCTTTCAACAATGTCAAAGCTTTGCCAATCTATATTTTGTGTATTATGATTGCTAAATTGATAAACTTTAATTTTATCACCATCGTACAAAGGAACATTAATATGCAATTTTCCAGGAGTTTTAACAAATTCTCCGTCTTCAAAATATCCATATCTATAATCTCCACCCGAATCAGTACTATCATCCCAGGCATTAATATATACTTTAAGAAGGTCTCCCGGATTTGATAATCCTCTTTTTATAGCAATAGAGCTTCCTGTTTGTTGATCATCTCTTAAAAATTGATTTATAGTTCCTGCAGAAGTAAAATTCCATTCTTTTAAATGCTGTAATTCTCTACCATTTAAAAATATTCGCAATTGCTTAAAACTAACAGAACTTAGTGGAACTTGATACAATTTAAGATTGTATTCCAAAGAATCAGTTGTTACAAAAGTTTCAACATATCCAGGGTTCAAAAGCTTATTATTTAAAATTACCATTGTATACCATTCTGCCGGTTCCTGTACAAATGGGACTTGAGATAGAATAAACTGATTAGAACTTCCATCTGCTATAAAGTCATCTATAATAAGTTCACTATACGGTTTAACAGATCCAAATGATATTGCATACCTGACTATATCTCCTTGAGATAATCTATTTGCAAATTTAATTGTAACACTGTTGGTACTATCATTGAATTCGTTATCTGAATTAACAAGCACATATGAAATATTTTCACCATTTACAGTGACTTGACTGTGTAAATCTTCTTCATATCTTGCATTTATCTTAAATGCAGATTTTTCTCCGTCTGCAATAATTGTACCTAAATCCAAAATATTATCGCCTGAGAATCCCATTGTTATCAAATTGATTTTTGCGTTTATTGCAGGCGTTTGAACAAAAGTAACATTATTATTACTATAGCTTATGCTATAATCAACATCTAATTCTTGAATCACATTATTAATTTTAACAATAGTAGATTCTTTCCTTCTTGGTAATGTTCCAATATTATAACTTTTCTGTGTTCCGTTTCCTCTATAATTCCTTGATACAATATTGCTAGTTCCTACTGTTGGTCTTTCATAAACCGTTATATTCACAGCATCCTGCACTAAACCAGGAATTTGTTCATCTGTTCCTTTTGAATTAGTTGGGGTTACAAAATTATCTCCATCTACAATAATTTCTTCAGCTGCAATACCTTGAGCATTACTGTAATTAATATTACCCCCTAACAATAAAGCATCATAATCTAAATCTGTAGGCAAATAACTTCCATCGCTAGACGATTTTCTAATTACAAATACATCACCTGTCTCTACTTCTATTGCGTAATCTTTTAATGATAAAGTATTAGATATACCGTCACCTATGATAGTTTTCATTAGCGCACTTGGATTTGTAACTAAATTATTATCGCCAAAATTTTCATCGTCTATCCTAACATTATTTTTATAAACATTATATGAAATACCTTGTTCAAAAACACCAGGTAACACAATTTGTAAATCTTCTAAAATTTGTTCTGTAAACAGATCACTAATGTCATTGTCTGACAAATTGTCAAAAATTGGCAAAATTTGTGTATGAATATTGTTTATTACTGTCGGATTTGATGTTTCTCCTAACGAAAATTCTTGTATTGCATTTGCACTATTAAATGTAAGCCTAGATGTAATAATTACATTTAAATCTTCGTCTATATATTCTATAATTTCATCTAATACATTTAAAATAGATACGCCATCTAAAGGATCTACTAAATTATTTCCTAAAGCATCAACATTGAAAATTTCAAAAAATCTAGTAGGAATATTAGGACTATCTCCGTTTACGATTGCATTTACTGCTTTTGCAAAATTTACAAAATTTATTTGCGCTTTATATTGGTATCCTGATGCTTGTATAAACAATAAATCACGTGGTATAATGTAAGTAACATCTTCATATGCAGTGTCATACGTGTCATACTCGCTTGTTAAAAAGCCACTAGTATCCCATCCACTTTTGTTTCCAAAATCAAAGCTTTTTACTTCAACTCCGCTGTAATCTACTCCTTCCATTAATTGTGCTAAATCATTTCCAAATTGTCCAACATTAGGCAAATAAAATAACTGAATCCTGTCTTGAGCAGTTAATAAACTTTGATTTTTTTCGTAATTAATAATGACATTAGCAAAATTTTCTGCAGGTAAAGTTAAAATTACTCTTCCAAAATATCTATCATAACCTTTGCTTGAATCTAAAACATTTTCATATGTATACTCAGAAAATAATAAAATATTACTGTTTATTGAAACTTGTATTTTTCTTCTATCATATGTAATAGGCCAGGTTAAATCAAACACATATTTAGATCCTGATCCAACAAACTGTTCTTCTGTTGCTAATACAGATATAACAGATTCGCTTGTTATTCTATCTATTTTTATTGCTGTTTTTAAACTTCTACTTTTACTATTACCTACTATTACACTTAACCTTGCATCATACCCATCTTCATTTAAAGATCCATTAATAAAAATGTTTGGCGTAGAGATATAACCTTTTCCACCATTTGTAACATTTACCGAAACAATACTGCCATCATCTCCAATTTGACAAATAGCACTTGCACCCGATCCACCTCCTCCTTCAAATTTTAAGACTGGAGGCCAGGTATAACCTTTTCCGCCATCTGCTATCTCTACACCAATTATTTCATAACTAAAATTATCTAACCAAAATTTATAAGGATATTCTTGTAAATTTTCTTCTCCAATTAATTGATCTCCTAAAGCTATAACTTGTTGCGGTAATATTTTGTTATATATTGTATTATAACTAGGAGGCAAATCAAAATCACTTGTTAAAGATCTAGATTCTTCAATTTTTTCGTAAGCACTTAAATATTCTCTAATTTTAACTTTGAAAGGTTTCACTTCTTTTACATAAGCTTCGTAACTAGGCAAATTATCATTGTTAAATGTTACATCTTGCCGTAAAGTACCTACATTGTGTTTTATCTTAAGAAAATTAGTTTTAAATACCCAATCAATATTTTTTTGCTCCTGCAAAACATATTTTAATGTGCTTATAAACAATTGATTATATTCATAGGCTAGATCTCCTGTAAATATATCATTCTTAATCGCATTGGCAATAATCCTTATTTCTTCACTAGGTATACTATCATAAAAATTACTATCATAACTTATAAGATCAAAATTTACAAAAGCTGCATATGGATCATATAAATTTGGTAAGAAATATATTGTGCCATTTTGCCTACCAATTGTTTTATAATTAATAGTGTAATCTACGTTTTCTAAATTATTAATTTTTTCTAATAATAACCACCCACTGTTACCAATATTTTGTATTTTTACTATTTCTCCTATGCTATCATTAATATCAAAAATTTGGTATGAATAATCTACAATATGATCGATCTTAGTATTAACGTTATAACCTTCCATATACCAATCAATAAAATCCCAGTAAAGAGAGCAATTAAAGCCTTGACTTTGTATTCTAGACCAAGAATTAGCTGTGTAATCTCTTTCATATAATGACCATTTACCAAATATTGTTTCATCTGATAACACAAGGGCAGTAAATTTCCTAATTATTACATACGAAGACTTATTATAATTTTTACCTGGATTAAGTATTACTACACTAGATATACTTCCAGTTGAAGAAAGTACAAATTCTAATTCAAGTCCTGTACCTTTTCCTATAACAGTATAAGTTGGTGTTTTTAGATAACCTCTGCCAGGATTTATAACAACAACACCTGTAACTTTACCGTTTTCAATTTCTAAAACAATTTCTGCTTGTGCGGCTTTTGCTATGCCATAATTGTCAAGTTCAACTTTATTATCAACTACTAAATCATAATAATTAAGAATTTCAGAAGGATAGTTATCTTGGGAATATAATGCGTCAAGGTTTTTGTTTCCTACAATTAATTGTTTTAACAATACTCTATTAACACGCTCTATGTATTGTTTTAACGCTTCTTGTTTATTAACAAACCAACCTTGTCGTGGTTCATTTAAATTTCCATATTTGTATTTTTCACTTAAACTAGGATCTGGTACTGTCCTACCATAGGCATCGTAACCTACTAAACTATCGACCCATTTAGTCTCAATCGCCGATGTAGGTAAACTTGTTTCAAGACCATCAGTTATAATCTTATATTGATAATGAACATTATTAACTTCGCTATTATCATCATTATAATACTGTATTGAAATTACAGTATCATCATTTTTAAGATATTTTTCACAATTAAACAAAGAAAATTCATTTTCATTTATAAATGCTACAAACGGATAGCCTTCATTTCTTGGATCTCTAATTAAGTTTGAAACTTTTAATGAATTTAAATTTCTGTTATCTAAATTTGGTATGCTCGTAATACCTTTTACCCAATAATAATAAACAGTAGATAATTTTCCTGTAAAACTATTATACACTTTTTTCTTCACATATGCATTATCGCCATATTTTGACAACCCTGTTATACCTTGACTAAATCCTTCACTAGTTGACGACAAAGCATCCCATTGACTAGGTAACAAATCTGAAGCTACCCATTCATAAACATCTACACTGCTAGTTGGCCATAACTTTGTCCAGACGTTAGTTGAAAAGCTAATATCACTTTGATAAGGATAGTAATATTTTATTTTACTAATATCCCACCAAAGTTTTCCTACATTTTCTTTTCCCCATGCTGAATTTTCGTTTACTATTACTTCTACACTGCTTGATCCAACTGTGTATATTGCAGGATCATACTTTAATTTATATGACAAATTTTGTTCTGCTATTCCTGCAATTTTTCCTTGTAATGGATCTATGTAATCTAAATTTTCTATAAGATTTTTTGATTTTTTATCATACAGAAATACTTTTTTAATTTTATTTAGATCAACAACATTTTTATTTTCTCTTTCTACATTCCATAATGGAGTATTTCCTTTTCCATATTCTACAATTTGACCATAATCCATATAACTAGGAATGCCCATATATATATTATTTTTCTTTAATCTAAGTATCATATTGTTATGTAATTTTTTACCAAGCTCTGTATAGGCTATTTTATGTCTATATATAAAATACCCATCTAGCAAATGGAAAATGTTTACAGACCCTACATTTTCGTTAGTAAATTTAAATGTAGTAAAATTTTCGTCAAATATGGTATCTGATTTATCAAATGTAGTTTTAGTTGTAGTTTCTCCATTTTTAGATGTTACAACTAAAATATTGTCATCGATTAATACTTTCTCGCCAAACATCCCTAATGGATGAGCAAATGGAGATTCTAAAATAGCCTTTAATTCAAAATTTCCGTTGATTTGGTTATAAATGTAAACTACTCCTTCCTCTTTATTTTGTATTGTTTCTTTAGGACTACCAACAACCAAAATTGTTCCGTCGTTATTCAAACTAATACTTTTACCAAAATCTATATTTGGTTTGGGAGCATTTATATTTTGCATCCAACGATAAAACCCATCTTGTTTTCTATATATAGCAATTGCATCAAAACTGTCATAATACACTTTAATTGCTATTACCTCTCCATCATTACTAGTAGTAAATGTAGTTGCAAAATCATATAAATTTTCATTAGGCAATGTGCTTATTTCTGCAGAATCAGAAATCATACTTAAATTATTTGAATTAGGCAAAATACCAGTATAATCAATTAATTCAGTCACTGGCGACCATAACTCTTGATTCCAGGATCCTGGAATTATACTTGTTCTTGCCACCCAGAATGTATGTGCTAGATCATAAAAATAAACTATATTTCCTGTAAAGTAGTATGATTGATCATTAAATAACCCTTTATATTGTTTACTCTTTGCTAAATTCCAATAATATTCACCATCTTCTGTATACTTTAATAAATGTAAATTACCCGGATAACTTATATCATTGTCACTGTCTGCAGAAACAACATAACCTCTGTATTCATTTTGCAATTTTAAACATTTTACTTGTATACCAAATCGGTGATTGTCTTTCCGCAATGTGGACAACATTTGTTTTATTTGTACAAAATTTGTTCCAAATCTTTCATAAATGTAAACGCTACCTTCTTTAGAGTACTCGCTCGGCGAACCACCTATATTGTCTATAGGTAAATCGTTAACTTCTTGCCAAACCCTACTTACACTAGACGGAATTTCTGCAATTCGAGGCAATCCTTCTACTATTTCTTTCTTGTAAACGATATATTCCTGTCCAACTAATTCGTTTATTTGTATACCAGTTTCTTGATCAACAATTATAGGTAAAGTTAAAGAATGTTTAAAGACTGCAAGTTTTCCTATATCGCCATATCCTATTGATGTAGTGTTAGTGATTCCAATTTCTCTTACCACTGTATATATATTAGGCCTGCCAAACAAATCTATTCCACCGGCATAGGGTAACATTTCTATTTGTGATTCTTGTGTTTCACCATCAACAATAAAATTCAATCCTTGCGACCAATTTCCTAAAACATTATCTACGTATATAGTTAAATTAGTCGGTGTGTTCCGTTGCACATACATAACTTCTGCAGTATTTAATGTACCTTTTTCACGTATAATTTGACCAGTCCTACCTGGATCTGTTTTTAATAATGTAGGTGATAGAGGATCTTCATAATATTTTCCAATTGGCACATAAGGATAACCTTCGTCGCTGTATCTGTTTTCTGAGTAATTTATATATCCGTCCCATAAGTTCCAAATTTCTGTTCCATTATTATTGTCGTTAATTGCAGATTGAGATTCAAAACCTATTTTTTCTATAGAAGTGTAAATATCTTGAATTATTCCTACCGGCCGAGCAAATATTTCTCCGCTAATTGAGCCGAATATTTCATCAACAAAATTAAAAGCAGCACCATCATAATTCGCACTGTAAAATTGTATTTCAATTATGTAAATTGGTCTTGTTGGATCAATATTATTTTCTTCTATTACAACAGATGAACTGTAAACTGTTGCAGTTGCATCTGTATTTCTTTGTTTGATAATTTCTCCTGCAACAACTTCCGGAGGCAATACAAATCTTGTATTTCTTACCCTTAATTTAGAAACTGTCTTTTTTAATTGATTAGTATAAAGAGATACTTCAGTTCCAGCAACTAAGTTATCACTTGCAATTTTAGGCAATCGTAAAGCATAATAAGACATAGATCTATATACTTCTGCAGTAGCATCTAAATTTAAACCATTATAACTAAATGCTCTAATTAAGCTAGGTACAGTATCATTTTCTGAAATTGTATAATCTAATATATTATAATAAAACATATTTGAAACAGAGCTATCTGTTATAACTTCCTGAATAACTAAGCCTGCACCAAAATCTGTTGTATTATACGGTAAATAGTATGGTTCAATTTGAATCATTAGCATACCATCAAAATAAGTATCAACAGGCGATACTATAGTATAATCTCCTACCAAAATTTCGCTTATATAAAGATCTGCTGTTTCTTGTAATTCTCCTTTGACATTATTAATATAAATTATGTAATTATTAACTGCACTATCTTCTCTATAAATGTAAACAATTTGTCCTACAGCGGTTGCAGTTAAAACAGTATCTCCTAATTTAGGAGTAACTTGTGCATTATTAATTGTGATTATATGCTCTACTTTGTTTTGAATGACATGTTTTCGCGTTAAAACATCACTCATTTTTAAATTAGGATCATTTACAAATCTTATATTTCCATCAAACGGTTCGGTTTCTATTAAATTTAGTTGCGTTTGATTAGCATTTGTAAATTTATTCCATTTGAGTATAATTTCATCGTTTTCTGCAACTCCATTATACAATTCTAAACCAACTCTTAGCAAAATATGATCAGTAGTAATTGACGCACTACCTGTTCTTACAAGAGTAGGATAATCACCTGTAAGCATCCTAGGTATCAAATTTGCATTTTCATCATTTAGATTATTTTGTAACAAAAATTCTGACGGGTTGAAAAAAGCTTCAAATATCTGTGCATCAGCTGCAGGTAGTATTGTTATTAATGCTTGGTAGTACAATCCATTATATTTTACAATGTCTCCAGCAGTATATTGATTATTTTCACTAAAATCTCCTTGAATTTTTGTTTTTAGATTAGAACTATTTGGTGCTCCTACAAACAAAAATCTACCATCATCTGTAATATCTATGCTATAACCAAATTTAGAATTTATATCTGTATCATGGGGTTCTAATATTTTTAAAATTTTCCATTCTTTATCTATCGAAGCTCTGCTATAAACATAAACTTTTCCGTTGCCATCGTCAGGCGATCCAACTGCCAAGTATGTGTTCCTGCTATCTACTGCAAAACTCTGCCCATAATTTGTATCAAGAGCAGTAGGATTTAGTATTTGATATTTTTTATTAAATAAAGATCCAGTTTTCATTACTTTCCAATTATTTTCTTCATCTCCATCTAACCATATCGTAGCGTTTTCGTCTGGATCTTTATCAACAATTATTTTCAAATCTTGAACATCATTTGCTCTTGCCTTTACAAAATATGTTAATGTTCCTTTACATTCTAATAAATCTATATTTTGTAGTGTAGAAAACAACGCAGGTTCTGCTATACAGAAAATTTTATTTTGAATTATTCTAGATACTACAAAAAATCCTTTAACATCATTTATATTATTAAACACTGTTTGAACGCTAGAATCTCCCTCTTGTGACTGTAATAGGATAACATCTTTTATACCAATTATGTCATTTACTTGGATTGTATTGTCAATTTTATCTAACTTTACAAAAAATTCTTGAGCATTCTCTCCTATATCAATTGAAACAATCTTAGAGAAATAATTTTTATATCTAAAAACGTTCCAACTTTTGTTAACATCTCCTACCCATACATAATCATTATAATTATAATTTTCTATATCTTGGGTAAGTATATCATCAAACTTTGTAATAATTTTTTCTACTTCTGTAGGAATAACATTACCTGCAGTAGGAAAATAATTTATTAATTGTTCTTTTATTGGAAAAGGTTTATGAGTATAATTATTTGGCTTGACGTAAGTTTCGTAACTTTTTATTCTATATATTAAGTCAGTTTCATTGGCTGCTATACTATCAGTTAATAAAATAGGTTGTGGATTTAACTTAAAAACTTTATCTTCTAATACATAATCAACTTCGTCAAATGCTGTTACTCCGCCGTAAACACCTGTTCTTACTGCCCATTCTTCATAAAATTCTAAGCTATCTTTTTCTGCGCTTGCTAATACATCAAATAATTTTGTAAGTGAATTTTTTGTACCTTTTTCCTGAATATATCCTTGATAAAATTTGTATTGGCTTACATCATTATTAATGATATTTTCTAAAAAGTTTCTCTTTTGATATCCTATTAAATGCTGCGCTAATTTTTGTTGCTCTATGTCTAAATTATCACTGTCTAAATCATAAAAATCTTTAAATTGTTCTGCCTTATAATCAAAATTAGGATACAAATTTATTTCTGGAGCTTTATCTAATTGCCTCCATTCTTTGTAATCAAAAAATTCTTTACCATTTATTTTATTCGTAGCTATATAATAAAATTCTTTATATTTAATTAAATCTCCAGCAGTATAATCTTCCCATTGCATCCATTCTTTTGCTACAGCATCATCGTAAAAAAATCCAGGAATATTTAATCCTCCTGCCCAATTTGCAGTTCTATATCCTAAAACTTTTATCCGCTCTTGCCTATATCCAGGAGTTTTGTCAAAAATTGTATCATTAAACACTGTTTCATCGTCAATTAAAACAACGTGTTCTTTAGTAATCAGTGGTAATCTTATTAAATATATCCCTGCATCAACGTTTGCTGGCTGCACACTAAAATTATTGCTATTATCTCTAAAGAATCTTAAGTTATTCTTATTGATTATAGTTCCGTCTGCTTGTAATATACTATACCCTTGTGACGAATTTAATGTATCGCCAACAATTGCAAAAGGATTTGTATAGTTTATTTTTTCAGCTCCGGGACTTAAAGTTAAAATTGCGCCAGCTTTCCAACTCTGCGTTACCCAAAAACAAAATTGTTTTGCAGAAAATAACCAATCTGCTACTTCATATTGGTTTTCAACAAATCTATCAAAAGTAAAACCAATGCTTTCTAAATATTGTCCATAACCTAATAAAAAATCTACAACATTTTGATAATTTTTAAATAAAGTACCATAATCTAAATAACTAATAACTTTTTCAAACGTTACTCTATTTTTTAAATCAACACCCCCTGTTAATGGCAAGCTAGGAAGCGAGACAAATTTACTATTATCAAACGAGTTTTCACTTACATGCGTTACTTTAGTCCTATAAAATTTATCTACTACTCTTACAATAGAATCTTGACTATATGTTTTATTAGCTTCCCACGTTAAGAAAGATTCGCTTACACCTCCTATATTAATAACTGTGTCGGAATCTTTAGGTATTGCTTTATAATATGGAAATTTGTTTAATAATCTATCATAACCTCTAACGTAAAAACCTTCTGGTTGTTTTTCTATTATTACACCACTATAAATAATTTCTTCAATATTAAAACTTGAGTTTAGGAAGATTTGATAATTTTCTTCAGGAATAAACACATTACCCTGATTTAGCGGTGTCCTACTATCTAAAATTAATTTAAATTTAGATTTGTCTGTGAACCCGCCTACTTTAAAACTTAACTGATTGTTAATTTTTGCAACATTTTCTTTGTATTCTTTATAAAAATTTAAAAAAGCAGTATTTTGATATTCTACTATGTAATTTAATAATCCTGCGGTAATAACATCCTCTGTATCATTAAACGTGCTAGGAAAAACTAATCTATTAATTTGTATATGATTGTTAGTATCTTTATAAATTATTTGTCCAGAATTACTCCTAATTTGCCTTATCCTATCAAATCCAGTTGCAAAACTATACGCAGGCTTGTTAACAACAATTGCTGCAATCAAACTAAACCTATAGAGACTTGTTTTTTTCCAAGCACTTTCAACAGGTCCCCCATCACCAAATTTAAAACTGTCTTCTATATAATTTGGATTATACACAGATACAGCATTACTAAACGTAGGACTTAATAATTCTCCATGATCATCCACGGGTATCATTTTGTTTAAATAAGGCCTAACATATTTTTTATCAATTTTAAAATTAGGTTGTCGTATAATTCCATTTTCTAAATCTGACCATAAATGTAAATTGTTTTTTGTGTAAGGTCCTTTTCCATATTCATCATCCCACCAATTAGGTTTTACGCTAAATCCTAGCATTTCCCAAGGATGAGTGTGCGGTCTATCGGTATCATACAAATATTTGTATATTTCTCTCCACCAACCTGGAGATTTTGAACCATCAGTTAATATACTTTTAGAAAAATTATATGTAAAAGAATTTAATCTATCAAAATATCTATGCGGTGCATATTCGACATTTACAAACGTGGTCCAATCGATAAAATCTTTAATTAACACATTGTTTAAAAATTCTATAGGAGTATCTGTTTTCCTATATGCACCACTTATAATATCATGAATATTAAAAAGACTATTATCATACTCAACTTTTAAATTATTATAAATTCTTTTTTCTAATTCTAAAATTAAATTATCTCTATAGTCCTTAAATACCGGTTGCAAACTGCCGTCATGTCCTTGAATAACAGCTTGTCCTTGCAACCATTCATCATAAATTGTTGTATCTTGAGCTGCAATATTCCTATCATTAATTGGCATATAAAAAACTGTTTCTAGACCGTTAAATTTGTGTATAGTAAATTCTCCAGTACCTCCCAAACTAATATCGTAATCTCTTGCTTCTTCGTATGTTTTAAACAATGGATAAAACCATCCTAATTTGTTATCGGAAATCGGCTCAAGTACTTCTAATCCATAAATTTTAAATGGTCCATTATCTATAGATGGTGTCACTTGGGTAGTAGTATCAATATAGAACTCTGGTTCATATTTAGGAAATAGTCCTAATTTTGTCGGAGTAGGAGGAATAAAGTTTGCCTTAGTACTTTCAAATTCATATATGTCAATTACATCATCTACATTTTTAAAACCAAAAATTCTTACAAATCCTTCGTCATTAAAATCATAATCTTTTTTGTAAATCAACTGCTTATTGTTTCTGTAAACATTTACAGCTCTATAACTAGGTGTATTAATATCAAAAACTTTACTTAAAGCAAAATACTGTTCATCTGTATCAATAATTTTATAAGAATTTGTAAGTTGACCTCCATTTGGAACCATATCAGAAAAATAAAATGGCATAGATTCGTTCGCATCTTTGTTTATTTCTGATATTATTCTATCTACATGCTGTTTATCATATCCGGAAAACCCACTATTTGTAGCATAATCTATAAACTTCCGTTTAAACTTACTATATTCTTTACCAGCAAACGAAATTGAATTTTGTATATTTGCCTTTTCATCTAATAAATGATAACTATATAGATTATATAAAGAAGAATGTTTCAAAAACTTTTTACCAAAACTGGATACATTTCCTACATCTCTTAAATTACTGTTTCCTGGAAATGATCCTATTATATCAGATGTTTCTTCTACAATTGTAAAGACATGATCTAAAACTTCTCCAAACGTAAATTCATTCAAATTTTCATTTAAAGGATTTTTTTCTAAACTAGCAGGAATTTCATAAAATCCTTTTTCATTTTTTTCTTTTTTTGACCGAGTTTTTATTGTTATTGAAGAGTTTTTTTCAATTGTATCAAAAAACTCTATATAATGTTTGCCATTTACATCCATAATTAATTTATAATGAATATCTACCTTTTTAAGCTGATTTTCTACATAAACTCTTAACCATAAATCATTTATAAATGTATTATCATCATACATATCCAAAGCAAAAACTTTTTCTAAACCATTACTAACATATAATCTAATTACAGTTTGTTTACCTTTTCCTGCTGCTGTCCAACCATTTATATTACTATATGTTTCTCTATCGATATATTTCCGTAAAAAAGCTATATCAGTTTTATATTGCGTTACTGTATTATCTAAATTGTAAGTAAATATATCGTTTAACAAATTAAATTCAAATATTATATCTCCACTATTAATAATATTTTTGTACTCTAATGCAAATCCTAATTCGTCATCAACAATACCCTCACCTATTTTATATGAGAAAATTTTAGTACCATTAAATTGACTAAAGGAATATGTATTATTATCTTTTAACCATATATCGTTATTATCAAACATGTCAAAAAGTGGAGGCTGATTGACATTTACTTTATCTTGTGCTATTACCCAATCTATTCCATTATAAAATAAATATTTTCCTTTATAAACATTACCGTTAGTTACTAAAACATTTTGATTTATTAACGGCAATGAATCTTCTTCTTCAACTAAGCTTATTTGCCGAGTATTTTGGAATGTAATAAATTTAACCTTAAATATGCGTCCATTTACTAAAACATCCGGATCTGCTAAAAATAAGATACGCATACCTTCTGTCAAATCAACCCCATCTATATTATATCCTATACTGCCTTCTATAATGCTAAATGCATCCTTTGTAAAATTATCTACTAAATCAACATTATCTTTTATTTCTGTACCAAAGTTATACAATTTAATATTTGATTCAAATTCTATAATAGGTCTACTTGCCCGCAAGTTTACATCTATAGACGAATTTTGTCCATTTAATTCTAAAGATTTTTCAATAACATCAATATGAAACCAACGGTTATATTTACTCCATAAATTTCCGTCATTACTTGCTCTGTTTATAGTAATATAATCTTTTTGTAAAGGATAACCAAGCGCCTCACTAAATGGTAATTGATCAAATCCATTATCATCAAATTCTACCTCAATATCATTAACAAATAAACTAGATAGGCTTAAATTATCACTGCTAATTAATTTAATTTGCTCTCCAACTCCTTCAACATACCATTCTCCTTGGCTATATTTTTCAGGAAAAACGGTGCCAGCAAAGTTAATTTTCATACCATTAGACAAAGCAAAATTTGCACTTGTTGTATATGTAGCTTTTCCTATTATTTCATTTTCTACGTTTATTTCAGTATTTTCTAAAATATCAAAAATTTTAATTATTCCTGACAAATTAGGATCGTCTTTAGATATGTAAAAAAGAGTATCCGGCGCTGTTTCTGGAACTACAAATTCTATTACACCTTCTTCTAAAAATACATCTTCAATAATATTTCCATCTGTATCAAATTTTGTAATACCATTATCAAATACTAACGAAGTATTTGTTACAGGATCACCATACTCTCTACCTGGTGTAAATGTTATTCTTGTTGCGAATGTAATAGGATAACTAGGTACATTAACTTTAAACTGATAAGTTTGACCTCTATATAAAGTAATAGTTGGATTATTTGATAATCCGTCTGGTGTAAATAGATACGTAACATTATCTATATTGTCTTTAAGTTGAATACTGTAAGTGCTTTGTACTTCTTTACTTTGCCCAACAACTGTAACGGTTTGAGGTCCATTAGATAACCAATAATATTCTCTAAAATTGATGAATTTGTCCCAATCTATATGCGGATCCCACGCATAAGTTTCACTAGAATTAATAGAATTATGATTTTTATAATTTCCTTTCCTTATTTTAATATTATTAATAAAATCATTATAATCAGCATAATAAGAAACATTACCTAAATTATCTTTAATTAATGTTGCAGGTTCTAATTGATAATTTTCTCTATCTACATTGTTTTCTTCTATGTAAATATCTTTTGCATAATCAAATGCTTTTGCATTTTTTCGGCCTACAAATCCATTTACATTTTCAACTACACCAGGTTGTATCATTTGATCTAATGTAGAACTTAAAAATTTTTTATTAAAATTTGTTCTAAAATATTTAGGTAAATGGTTTACAGATTCTCTTTTATCATTGTCTCCAATAGGCAAATTTGGTTCAGTTTGGTTATTTTCAAAAGCCATTTACATTTTCCTTTATGTTGATTGTATACCAGTTGTGCTAGATGTAACAGATGTTAATACGGCACCTGTTGATTTTATTTCTTCTGCAGTAATTTCGTCTATTATTTCTATATCGTTAACTGTTGCACCACTGACTAAAATTTCGTCATCTTCTGCTCGTATTTCGTATAAACTTCCAAAACTTTGATTTGCTTGTAATGGTACTAACAAAATGCTAACTATATTTGGAGACATTTCCTGCATTATATATGCAGCCATTTCAGACATATAAAAAGTATCTCCAAAATCCCAATTATTTAAACTAAAAAATTGATTAATATATTGTATCACAGATGCTTTTATATCATTATCATTTGTGTATATATCAGCATTTTTAATAATTTTTATCTTTGCTTGCAAAGCTGCATCAGCTTTTTCACCAAATATAATTCTATACTTTGCAGGATGATAGATTATTTCATCAGTCAATGATTTTATTTTTTCTAATGGTCCGCCATAATTTAAAAATAATGTATCAGATGATAAAGGCAATGGTTTAGTAGATTTAACATTATTTAAATATTCTCTAAAAGCTAAATCATATTCTCTTGTTAAAACGTAAACATCAATAATATTAGAAATACTTGGGTCAATCCTATTATCTTCGTCTGCTGCGTGAATATATCTAAATTGTAATTTATCTCTACCTAAAGCAGCCTTATAATCTGTTGTTATAGTTAATAAATTATTAGATTTATTGAAAATTTGAAAAATATCTTCTGCAACAAAGTATAAAATTTGATTATTTTGGTATTGACTTAGCGGTCCTATATCAGTTAAACTAGTACGAACAATAATATTTAAGTCATTATTTGAGGTATAAACAAATGTTTCTACACCATTTATTGATAATGTTTTTTTAAAAAAAACATACTTAGTGAGAGATAAATTATTGGGTTTTACAATTTCTTCAAACAACTCTTCATCATCAGAAATACCATCGTCGTCGCTATCAAAAAAATCAACTTCAACTTTTTTACTTGTGATATATCCTAATGGGTCTCTATATGTATTTGTAATAGCCCAATCAAAATCTTTTGTAAAATTTTCTAGGCCTGCATCCTGTTCTGTTGCAGGTTTTTGGTTAATAGATAATATCGAAATTTTATCTTTTACTATTTTTCCAGTCACTGCATCATATATTTTATCGCTTTCGTCAAAATAAAATTTAACTTCATTTGCGCTTTCAAAAACATATCTCAAAGCCCTATATTCAATAATGTAAGATTCTTTGTTTGTTGTAAATTTTAAAAGCCAACTTGCATCTAATTGTTGAGCTGTTGTGTCTCCTTCTTTACCAATACCAAAAGGACTAGTTACATCTAAATTTTCTTCTAAAATTATATCCCACCTTTCTACATTACGATTATAGCGTAGTCCAAATTGTTTATATGAAAAAATTAAATCAATTAAATTTACTTTTACATCATCTGATATTGTTTTAGATAAAAAAGGTCTAATTTCTGCTAATAATGCACCAGTAGGTATTTTATCTGCAAAAACTACAGGTCCCCTACCATCTTCTAAAATTTGTGTTCCGTCATTATATGTAGTTACAACCTTAACCCAATAATATAGTACCGATCCTTTTTCTATAGCTGGTCCAGCTGCTAGCTCTCTATCGGCTGTAAAATGATAACCTTCAGGTGCAGAAAATTTTATCATTGTGTTAGTTGTAATAAATTTTAATATTGATGTAGTTGCAGTTCCTAACACTTGTATAATTCCATTTTCATTTTGCAAATATCCGGTATTATAATTAGTATCATCTGTAATACTTACCCACCTAATACCCTGATCTACATATGGAATTCTAGTTACATTAGAATAATAATAATTTTTAACAGCAGTGCTTTGCACAATAGGATCTACTACATTAAATAAAACTGTTTCAATGTCAGTCAAAGTTTCGAAATCAAAACTTAACTTTTTTGTATATTGTTCTAGGAACAAAACCCCGTCTGTTCCATATAAATTTGTTTTACTGTATCTTCCAGATGCATCATTTAAATCAAAATACCTAGATATTCCACTAGAAATTCTATTTACGCTCTTACTTTTTATAATTTCATTACTCGATAACAATGGTCCGATTTGATAATCTTCAGCATTAACTAATCTATTTTGCGTATAGTAGCTCATAGGTGCTAATTTTCTTATAGTTTCATTATCTTCTGTACTACTTGCATTATCTACTGTGTATTGTAATTCTAATACTAAAGATAACGTTTCTATTTTATTTTGAGCACTTATATATTCAAGATCTAAGCTTATTCCTAACATATCTCTTGGTGTTATTGTAGAGCTTACATTTCTACTTGTACGATAATAAACTCTAAAATTTCCTTTTGGTAACTCGCCAAAAACACCATCTGAAAATATCAAAGTAATTCTATCATTTATACGAGTTAGTACGCTATATATTGTTTTAATATTTTTATCTACAGTATTATAGATAACATTATTACCTTCTACCGCTTCGACTTTCGTCCATAATTCACTTGGATTTCCGTTATCATCTAATTTATATAACCATACATCGTCGTTGTTTATATTAATTGCATCAATTGTTACTAGTTGATTTGCACTAGGATTTGTAATTTCAAAATCTCCGTAATCAATTGATCCTTGCTTAAACAAAACAAAAAATCCTGTATTGTTGCTTGCAGGTCCTATTCCGTCTTCTCTATAGATTAATGAAAATGCCTGGCCTGGCAACGGAACTTCTTCTTTAATTACACTATCAAAGTCAGTTGGTACGATTTCAAAACCTACAGATGCTCCGTCAACGGTTTTAGTAAAATTTAAAATAGGTAAATTGTCAGCGTTATTTGTTTGGATTCTATATTTAGATGTTGAAATATTACTTATAGTTTCTTTTTTTACAGGTTTTCCAAATTTTTCAGTAGATAACAATGCTACATTCATTACAGTTATAAATTGCTCATACCAATTAGGATTACTAGGATCGTTCCATAAAATATTTTGATTTTGTAATGCTAAATTGTTACTATCAGTTGTAGACTGTGAAGTTCTTACACTTACAACTTTTAATAAACCAGTTGCAGCTAAATTTCTTTTTGGACTGTAGCTTAGTAGTCGTGCTAATCTAAGAACACTTTCTCTACGTTCAGCTAATTCAAGAAAATTTTCTCTAGAATTTAAATCTATTCTAAAAGATAAATTTTGACCTAAGTATGCAATCAAATCAATCAAAGCAATATATTCTGAACTTTCTATATAATCATTAAAATCTTCAGGATAATTTTCTCTTAAATAATTTACCATTACCCGTCTGAGATTTTCAAAATCATAACTTTGGAAATCAGCTTTTTGATAAGATTGATAAATTCGTTTCCAATCTTCTGCTACTAATAATCTATTTTGCCTATCTGTAGAAGACATTTTTTTTCCTTTTTACATATTTATTTGTATATAAAATACATATATTTCTCATAAAGATAAAAATCCTGCATTTTTATCAAAATTTAATTGCATAGATTCTTGTATATTGTAAGGTAAATATATTAGATTACATTCAATCTGTATACCACTTTCATACTCATCAATAATTATACTGTCTACTTTGACTCGAGGATCACTTTGTATAATATCATTTACATTCTGCACAATTAAATCTCGCAAAGCAGGTGTTAAAGGATCAAAAAGTAAATCCCATACAATAGTACCAAATGTAGGATCTGATAATTTTTCTCCTTGTCTAATATGAAAATGATTAATAATATCTTGTTTTATTAACGCAAGATCATATATAGTTGTTGTTTCATTTTCAACATTAACAGAACTTATGCCTTTATAAACTTTCATACCATCGACAAAACGCCTATTAATGTTTTTGCCTCTGACAACAAGTTCTTTATATAATGCAGTTTTTTTATACATTATTTTCCTTTCTTAAATGTGTCTTCTTGTGCCCCACCCTGATATGTAATAGGCGGTTTTATTTCTTCTTGCTTATAATTTTCAACAAACACACAATCATCTTTTATAGAAATTGTACTGTCAGTCTTATCAGGATAGAAAGTTTTTGGCTCTAAATTTTCATGACTATAGTAAGGTTCGTGTGTAGGAATTCTAATCGGAATATACGTATGATGAGCACATTCTGGCAACAAAGCATCTATTGCATCTGTTGCCTTATCTGCTGTTGCACCATTTGATCCTTTTGCAGATCCGCTTCCAAAAAATTGCAATTTACTCATATTATTTACAGGTGCATTATATTCATTTGCCGCTCCTGCAGTTAAAAAATTGATATTTGCTGCCTTAAAATGATTAGCATTCATTGCAGTTATAAAATTTGTTTTACTTTTAACAATAGCATTTACATCTGCATAACAGCGCAGATCTTTATCACTTCTAATGTGCATATTAGCTCCGG
>Ga0213859_10000030_pt1 | contig 57600 bp, 56 predicted proteins | sample PICome_2_FD_160133 | JGI IMG/M metagenome (GOLD analysis project Ga0213859, IMG submission 160133) | Coastal seawater microbial communities near Pivers Island, North Carolina, United States - PICO304 | ecosystem: Environmental > Aquatic > Marine > Coastal | place: USA: North Carolina...
TGCGCTAAAGGAGTTAGACGATGGACGTTACAATAAGGTTGCCAACGTAGTTGGTCACACTATGCAATATCACCCTCACGGTGATGCGAGTATTGCTGACGCGATGGTTCAAATAGGTCAAAAGAATCTTCTTATTGACACCCAAGGAAATTGGGGAAATATCTTAACAGGCGATAGTGCGGCTGCCTCAAGATATATCGAGGCAAGACTCTCAAAATTCGCACTTGATGTAGTCTTTAGTCCTAAAATTACAGATTGGCAGCTCTCTTATGACGGTCGTAAAAAAGAACCCATTCATCTGCCGGTTAAATTTCCATTGTTACTCGCACAAGGCGCCGAAGGAATTGCCGTAGGTTTATCGACAAAAATATTACCGCATAATTTTAACGAGCTCATTCAGGCTAGTATCAACTATCTCAAAGACAAGTCTTTTGATCTCTATCCAGATTTTCCTACTAGTGGAATAATTGACGTCACCAATTACAACGAAGGACTTCGAGGAGGAAAGGTAAGGGTTCGAGCACGAATAGAAGTGCTTGATAAGAGCACCTTAGTGATTAAAGAAATACCGTACGGAACCAATACAAGTTCTTTGATTGACTCCATTTTAAAAGCCAATGATCGCGGAAAAATTAAAATAAAAAAAATTGAAGATAATACCGCAGCTGATGTTGAAATTTTAGTTCATCTTCCGAGTAATATCTCGCCAGACAAAACCATTGACGCACTCTATGCATTCACCAATTGTGAAATGTCAATTTCACCCTTGGCCTGCATTATTGAAGATAATAAACCCGCTTTTATAAGTGTCAAAACAATGCTTGAGCGTTCAACTGATCATACAGTTGAATTATTGAAACAGGAGTTAAACATAAGAATCAATGAGTTAGAAGAGCAGTGGCACTTTGCTTCTCTTGAAAAAATCTTTATAGAACATCGAATCTACCGAGATATTGAAGAAGAAGAAACTTGGGAAGGTGTCATTTCTGCAATTGACAAGGGTCTTAAGCCACATGTTAAAAATTTAAAGAGAGAGGTTACCACTGAAGATATCGTGCGTCTTACCGAAATAAGAATTAAGCGTATCTCCAAATTTGACTTAGACAAAGCTGCTCAACACATAGAAAATTTAGATGCTGAATTGCTAAAAGTCAGAAATGATTTAGCCAACATTATAGATTTTACTATTGATTATTTCACGCAGCTAAAAAAGAAATACGGCAAAGACAGAGAACGAAAAAGTGAGATCAAAATTTTCGATGATATCGAGGCGACAAAAGTAGTCATACGAAATACTAAACTCTATGTCAATCGAGAAGAAGGGTTTATTGGAACATCTTTAAAAAAGGATGAGTATGTTACTGATTGCAGCGATATTGATGACATCATTGTCTTTACTGCTGACGGTAATATGATGGTCACCAAAGTAGACTCCAAGGTGTTTGTCGGAAAGGAAATTATTCATGTAGCCGTATTCAAAAAGAAAGATTCAAGAACGGTTTACAATATGATTTATAAGGTACACAAAGGAATCACCTATATCAAGCGATTTAGTGTTACCTCTGTCACTAGGGATAAAAAATATAATCTATGTGGCGATCAAAAAAACACCTCAGTCTTATATTTCACAGCTAATCCAAATGGAGAGGCTGAGAAAGTTATGATTCATCTGAGAAAAACAGGGAGCGTTAAAAAATTAAATTGGGAATTAGATTTTGCTGATTTAGCGGTGAAAGGACGTAATGTCAGAGGTAATATCGTATCAAAACTACCTGTTAAACGAGTTGACTTCCGTGAAAAGGGCATATCGACCTTAAAACCTAGAAAAATTTGGTACGATAAAATAGTCGGCAGGCTAAATGTCGATGAAAGAGGAGATTTATTGGGTTCTTTCACGCCAAAAGACACCATTCTTTTAATTTCAAATGATGGAGTGGTTAAAAGAATTATACCCGATTTAAATCTAAGAATTGATGCCGAACAATATGCCTTAGTTGAGAAATTTATAGACAACAAACCAATTTCAATTATTTATTTTGACGGTCAAAGAGAACGTTATTTTGTTAAACGCTTCCAATTCGATATCCTAGATAAAGAAGAACTAATTATCAGCGAGCACTCAAAAACCAAACTGACTCAGGTTGCTTATGAGTGGAGGCCAGAAATAGAAATTATCTATCAAAAGAAAAGAGGTCAAGATCGAGTTCCTAATGAATATTTTGACCTTAATGATTTTATCGCTGTAAAAAGTCACAAAGCACTTGGTAATCAGCTTACTAAAAATACCATTTTAGAGATAAAAGTAAAGGCCTTACCCTACGAACAAGAAGAAATCAAACCCATAGATTCAAATCCTGAAGACTTCAATTTGAAATTGTTCTAAACTTATTATCCTAGGTGTTATTTCTTTTCATTCTCATATCGAGAAACTCCACTAATAAAGAAAAACAAATGGCAAAATAGAGATATCCCTTGGGAACACTACCAATTTCTTGATCAAAAACAACTAAATGTGACAGGTGGGCAGCTTCTGTAATTAGCATAAATCCAATCAGTAATAAAAACGATAGACCTAATATTTGAATTGATGGATGTTTTGATACAAATGTACCCACGGGATTGGCAAATAACATCATAATTAAAACAGAGAGTACCACTGCAATTATCATTAATACCAAAGCATCATTGGGGTTATCTGAAATATTATTGGTCATTCCGATGGCCGTTAATATTGAATCCAAGGAAAAAACAACGTTTATAATGGTAATTTGAATAATCGCATTGGTAAAGGTGCTTTTAGTGGTATTGGCAGTCTCTTTTTCAATTAAGGAAGAGTGTTCGACCTTTTCACGTATTTCTTTAGTGCTTTTGTAGAGTAAAAATATGCCCCCTATAAACAAAATCAAGGCCTGACCACTTACAGCTCCAGTGATCCAACCCGTCTCTAAATGCCAAAATGCCTTGTTTAATGAGGTTAAATATCCAATACCAAACAACAAGACAATTCGCATTAACATGGCCAAAAGGAGCCCAATATTGGTTGCTGATTTTCGTTGATTCTCATCGAGTTTATTTGCAGAAATAGAAATAAAAATGATGTTATCTATACCCAATACAATTTCTAGAAAAACAAGGGTAATTAGCGCAACCCAAGCATCTACAGACGATAAAATTTCAAACATAATAAACCTTATTTCAATTTTATTGCAGTTCCTATAAGACGATTTTCAGCATTGAGTATACCGTATTCAAAGGTATAAGAACTGTCTGTGGTACTTAAAATTTTAAAATGCAGTGGCTTTCTTTCTGCCATTGATTTCGGGTTCAGACTTTTTAGTATGTACTCGCAATCATTAATCCACTTAACACTTGACGAATCTATTTTTCCATTGTAATTGTCTATTTCCAATTCTCCATAGCGATCAAAGGTAGATTCTTGTAATTCTCCATTTAGCTCTGTTTTAAATATAAATTCTCCATTTTTGTACTGTGAACAGTTTCTTTCTAGACCATTCACACAACTAGAGAAAAACAAAGAATAAAAAAGACCAAGTACATTTTTCCAATTCATAGCATATAACACATTAGATCAATCGTAAAGATACATGCAAATCAAAGAATTAAAAGGTAGATATATCAATAATGCACATTTACTACCTGTTTTGAAAAGACATTTTCAAAAGGAGTACCAAATCATAGGTTTTTCAGAAGAAAAGAGACCCATTTACGCACTCAAATTAGGGGAGGGAAACACAAAGATTTTAATGTGGTCGCAAATGCATGGAGATGAATCAACTACCACCAAAGCGGTATTAGATTTTGCAAAAAGCTTTAAGTCTAATATCCATCAGGCAGCGGATGTTCAAATTGTAATCATTCCCATATTAAATCCTGACGGAGCTTATCACTACACCAGGGTAAACGCCAATGGAGTGGACTTAAACAGAGATGCGTACAAGGCGACCCAATTGGAAATGCAAGTATTACATCGCGTCTACAGAGAAGTCAAACCCGACTTTTGCTTTAATTTACACGACCAGCGCAATATGTATACCGTTGGAGACTCAAATAAAAGTGCTAGTCTTTCGTTCTTAAGTCCATCAGCAGATTCAGAAAAAACATGGACAAATTCAAGAGTTCAATCAGCTTGTTTGATAAATAATATGCTCGAAGCTCTTCCGGAGCATATCAAACCAAATGTAGGCAGGTATAATGATGACTTTAATATCAACTGTACCGGAGACTATTTTCAATCCTTACATACGCCGACAATTCTTTTTGAAGCGGGTCATTGTAAAGACGATTACATCAGAGAAAAAACTAGAAATTATGTTTTTCTTTCGCTGCAGCAGGCTTTAAAAACAATTAATGACGGAATCATTAAAGGGAATGATGTTGACCTTATTTTGAAAACTTATCAAGCTATTCCAGAAAACTCAAAAAAGTTTTATGACGAAGTTTTAATTTTTGACGAAAAAACAATTGGAGTAAGATATATTATAAAGAAAGAAGGGGAGTTTCTCAATTTTATTCCAGAATTCAGTCTTCTTAACAATGATAATTACATTACAAATCGTTTATTTGAAGCCTCTAAAATAGAGGAAGAGAGCATTAAACAGCATTTGAACTTTAGAAGAAATCAGTTAGAATATTACGTTTTTAATTAATTTCAGTCGATTTAGTTACATAAATTTCAGTAAATCATTAGATATCGTTAATTTTGTTGAAAATTTAAAAAATGGCTGGAAAAGTAAAACTAGACGATTTAGATCATCAGATCCTTGATATGCTCATTGATAATACGAGAACTCCGTTTACGGATATTGCGAAAAAGTTGCTTATTTCTGCAGGTACGGTACATGTTCGAGTTAAGAAAATGGAAGAGGCCAATATTATTAAAGGTTCTTCTTTAACACTTGATTATCAAAAACTAGGTTATTCATTCATCGCTTATGTGGGTATTTTTTTAGAAAAAACACATCAAACAAAGTTTGTGCTTGAACGACTTAATAGTATTCCGTTTGTTACTGTTGCACATATTACGACAGGAAAATTCAATATTTTCTGTAAAATTCGGGCTAAAGACACTACCCATGCGAAAAATATCATTTTTAAAATCGATGATATCGAGGGTGTAAGTCGAACAGAAACCATGATATCATTAGAAGAAAGCATTAACGATAAGCGACGACTAATGCATACTATATTCAATGAACTTTAAGAATAAGAAAAGTTCTTAATCATAAATCTTTTGATAGTACTCAAAAGCTTCTAAAATCAATTCTTTTTCTAATTGAACGTCATATCGAGCTTCACCTATATTTTGAAGTAAGACAAACATAACCATGCCTTTTTTATTTTTTTTGTCGTGAAGGCTCAATTCAAGAATTTTTTCAATATCCCCATCTGTAAAATCGACTTTACGATATAAAGGAGTTATACTATTAGTTATCAAGGCCAAGTCTTTTTCAGAAAGATGAGTCAACTTGTACGAAAGATAAGCTTCGAGTATCATTCCAATTCCAATAGCCTCTCCGTGAAATAGCGCTTCTTTAGAACTGTCCTCAATCATATAAGTTTCAATAGCATGACCTAGGGTATGACCAAAATTTAAAATTTTTCGCAGGCCTTGTTCCTTGGGATCTTCTGTTACCACCTGATGTTTGATGTATACAGATTGCGCAATTAGATCTTTGTACGCACTAAAATCTGAAATCACTGCACTAAAATGTGACTCATCATAGATCAAGCCATGCTTAATCATCTCAGCCAAGCCGTTTTTTATTTGTCGCTCATCGAGGGTTTTTAAAAATGAAGGGATAACCAAAGTCATTTTCGCGTTAGAAAAAACACCAATGTGATTTTTTAATCCATTAAAATCAATTCCTGTTTTACCCCCTACAGCAGCGTCTACCATTGAAAGTAGGGTAGTAGGGATATTTATAAAATCAATACCTCTTTTGTAGGTAGCTGCACAAAATCCACCTAAATCAGTCAAAACACCTCCACCCAAATTAATCAAAAGTGACTTTCTATCTGCATTGTTCTCGGTAAGACCCTGCCATACGATATTACAGCTTTCAACATTCTTGTGCTCTTCTCCCGAAGGGATTTCAATACATGTATATGAAAAATCAGAATCAACAAGAGACTTAAATTGTGCTAAGCAGCATTTCTTAGTGTTATCATCAACTAAAACAAAGTAGGACGAATAAGTATTATTCTCAGACAATTTTCTCAATTCCAATTCAGCCTGGTGTTCAAAATAAACATCATAAGATGTTGAAGAGATATGCTTCATATTAAAATACATGACCTTAATGTGATTGAAATCAATCAGCAAGATTTATTTTTGTACTGCAAATTAAGGCAAAAAGAATGGTAAATTTTGATAACACGGCGATTGCCTTTCAAATGAAAAATGACGCTGCCCTCGATCGTGCTTATTTTTTATTTAAGTTAATCAGCAATGAACCTTTAGTCAAAATAGGTACGGCAGCGACTAATTTTGCGCTTAATGCCCAATTACCAGTAGAAGGCCTCATACGTGCTACAGTATTTGATCACTTCTGCGGAGGAGTAAGTGAAGAAGATTGTTTGCAGATTATAAAAGAATTGGGCTCTTACGGTGTACAATCCATTTTAGATTATTCAGTAGAAGGCAAGGTTGAAGAAAATCAGTTTGATTTGGCCGTAGAAAAAAATCTAGAGATCCTTTCATTCATAAAGTCGAGAGAGAAAATACCCTTTGCAGTTTTTAAGCCCACTGCTTTGGGATCTTCTGACTTATTTTTCAAAGTAAGTGAAGGTATAGAATTAAACGAGTCTGAAAAAAACGCCTATAGTCGTATAGTTGAACGTTATCACACATTGTGTTCAAAAGCAAAAGAATTAAATCTAAAACTATTAGTCGATGCAGAAGAAAGTTGGTTGCAAAAAGCAGCTGACGATTTGTGTCTTGAAATGATGAAGGTCTATAATACCGAACAACCGATTGTATACAATACATATCAGATGTATCGATGGGATAAAATGAAAGATTTAGAAGAGCTCTTTGATTTGGCGAATCAATTCGGTTTTTTTCCTGGAATTAAGTTAGTTCGCGGAGCATATATGGAGAAAGAACGAAAAAGAGCAAATGAAAAAGGATATACTTCACCCATATGTAAGAATAAGCAAGAAACAGATATCAATTTTGATAAAGGAGCGAAATTTATATTAAATCACATCGAAAAGGCATCCATTTTTATAGGTTCTCATAACGAGCACAGTACCTTGTTGGTTATAAAATATATGGAAGAATACAATATACCTTCAGACCATAGACATATATGGTTTGGTCAATTGTACGGTATGAGTGATCACATATCATTCAACTTAGCCAAGCACGGCTACAATGTGAGTAAATACATCCCTTACGGACCTGTAAAAGATGTCATGCCTTATCTCATAAGAAGGGCAGAAGAAAACACTTCGGTAGCTGGGCAAACAAATAGGGAACTCGAATTGATTAAAAGAGAAAGGTCTCGAAGAAAACTACTTTAAGTAGCTCACCACGGTATCACAGCGTTCAAACCTATACTCTATTTCAGCATATTCAACTACATAGCGCTGGCAGGGGCTTGTTCTAGTCTCACTTTTGTTAAAAAGCACCGTGCCATCGACAAGCACACTATCTTTTAAAAAAGCAGTAAAATCGCCGTTTGTTCTCAAATCCTTTAAAACCCTACAATTTGGAAAATAACAGTAATCCACTCCTTTACCGTCCGTTTTTTGATCAATTATAAAGTTCAAAAAAAGAAGTCCAAAGAAAAGACCAATAGAGAAGTAAAACAGACGTTTAAAAAAGATTTTTTTCATTTAGTACATCAATAATCGTATGTCGTTATATCTTTTTTCAAACCAACGCGAAACACGTTCGTTCGTAACCAAACCTTTATATGCAAATACACTATCGCGAAGACCTTCATTTAATCGAAGAGCATGCTCCATATGACCGTCTATACCAATTTGTATAAGAAGAGGAACCAATACATTGTTAATTCCCGTGGAGGCCGTTTGCGCATAATTCGAAGGTAAATTATACATTCCATAATGTATAACACCGTGTTTAACATATGGATTTGTTTTCGGTTGTAATTCTATAGATTCAATACAGCCACCTCTATCAAGTGTTAAATCTATAACCACTGATCCCGGTTTCATGTGTTTTATCAAATCCTCTGAGATCACAATCTCTTTTAAATTTTGTGTATTGGAAGCCGCTACAATGACATCACTTTCAAGAATCGAATTCTGAAAGGCTTCACTATTGTATATTCCCGTCTGGATTTGAGAAGACAACTGTGTGCTTATAGCCCGTAAGCCTGAAACAAGCTCATCAAAAATAGAAACTGTGACCCCTAAACTTAAGGCGTGTTTTGCTGCCGAAAGTGCCGCTTGATTTGTTCCAATAATACACATCTTTGTAGAGGGAATGCCGTATATATTACCAAACAACATGCCCTTTCCTTCATTTACACTAGACAAAAATTGCGCCGCCAAAAACACCGATGCCAGTCCTGAAATTTCCTCTAAAACCTCTAGAATCGGGTATTTTTCTTCATCATCTTTAAGAAAGTCATAAGCGCAGGCAATGATTTCTTTTTGCTGTATGATTTCTAATGATGCTGCAGACAATGTATTTATTTGCAGCGCAGAAAAGATAGTTGAATTAGGTTTGATTTTTTGAAGCTCTTTTTCGGTAGGTGGAGAAATTTTAAGCACAATAGAATGAGATAAAACCTCGTCATTACTACTGTTAATTATTGCTCCGGCCTGTTCATACATCTCATTGGTAAAATGAGATTTCAAGCCTGCATCTTTTTCAACCACAACAGAATGTCCATTTTCAACTAAGGATCTAACACCTGAAGGGGTTAGAGCAACTCTATTCTCATCTGAAAAGAGCTCTTTAGGAATACCTATATGTAGTTTTTTGGATGATTGAAGAACTGCAAGCCGCTCCTCTTGGGCAAGTATACCCTGTTGTTGAAATAAAATTGGTTCAAATGATTCTCCAGACAATTCTACTCGATTATATCAATCGAAATTAGTCATTTTTTTCGAACAAAATTCGTTCACTTTTTGCCCTTGTCTTGAGATAACGCTCTTTTCTGATGTTTAAAATTTCGCGTTCTTTTTCAAGCGCTTCTTTTTCTTTCATAAGGTCAAGTTCTTGCTCGATTACATCTAAATCAATGCCGTGCACAAAACGATCGTACAAACGTATTCTAATAAAGTATACGAGAGGAATGATTACCATACAAATTGGTAATAACCAAAGTAAGTTCTTGGTATCTACAACTTCGTCTGTTGAATAATACAATTCGAACAACTGAAAGGCGTACATGGTTAATGGGATAAGTAAAATATGATACCACCAATGTTTACAGGTCAAAAACCAAATCAAAATGAGGTAAAAGGGAATAAACTTGCTCAACACAAACCAGACATAGGTTTCCACATCATAAAAACCGTGACTGTCTATTGTTAATCCAAAAATCGTTATGACTTCATCTGGTTGGTCTGGTAAATAAGTGTGAAACTTATACAAAAAAGGAGCAAGCAATATGAAAAAAACAATAAAAGACTCAATAATCAACTTGTGTTTTACCTGAGTAGAATTGTTACGAAGCATAAACGATTTTTTATATACTTCTTTAAACGTAAAAAGGACGGTCTTAGTGCCGTCCTTTTAAAAAATCCGTTAAAGTGCAATTATTATCGCTTATGAGGCAATATAATGCGACTTTTACGCACGTCTAATTCCTTTGAGTCTTCTAATGTAACCACTGTTCCCACAGCAGAAGCTACTAAGATCATAAAAGAAAAAAGACCCGCAACTACTCTTTTAGTGTTCATAATACTAAATTTTAGAAGTGAAGTGAATCTTTCACAATCCAAATATAGTATTTTTCTTACAAATTGTGTAATACAAAGATTAAAAGTGCATTACACCGAAGGATTACAACAATCAAATCAAGTGAGATAAACGGAGAATTCTGGAGTTTGAATCGATGATTTCAATTTCAATACACAAAGCCTTTAATGGTTTAAAAACAGCTAAACGTTCAGCCCATTCAATAAAAACCATTCGCTCTGCGTCAAGGTAATCCTCAAACCCTATTTGAGTTAATTCGTGCTCATTTTCAATACGATACAAATCAAAATGGTATATGTAATCTTTGATATTATGCGAATAATATTCGTTTACAATAGCAAAAGTTGGGCTCTGTACATTTCCCTCTACATCAAGATTTTTAAGTAAGTTTTTAATTAAGGTTGTCTTACCTGCCCCCATTGGAGCATAAAACAGTACTTTCTGCCCCAGTAAATGTGGAAGCAAATTATGACAAACTTCTTCAATATTGTCTAGGCTATATTCTGCTGTAAAAATCAAGCTTATTGTTACTTTTTTGGCAAAAATAAGACAAGCTGTACTATTTGAGATTATTTAAGATATTTGCAGCAAGTTTAAAGTGAACATTGATACAACAAAGGAAACTCAAAGTATTTAACGACCCTGTCTACGGCTCAATAGGGATTCCTAACGACTTCATCCTTGAACTCATAGCACACCCGTTTTTTCAGCGCCTTAGAAGAATTTCACAGATGGGGCTTTCTTATTTGTCTTATCCCGGAGCTCATCATACCCGATTTCATCATGCCATAGGGGCGATGCATCTAATGAATAAAGCCATAACGACACTGCGATATAAGGATGTAGAAATAGATAAATCAGAAGAACATGCATTGCTAGCAGCTATTCTTTTACACGATATAGGACATGGTCCCTTTTCACATGCACTTGAAGAAGTGCTCGTCAAAGACGTTCATCATGAAACGCTCTCTCTTAAATTTATGCAAGCGCTAAATGAAAGTTTCAAAGGTGAATTGAAGATGGCAATTTCCATTTTTGAAGGTAGGCATCCAAAAAAGTTTTTGTCTGCTCTTGTTAGCAGTCAACTTGACATCGATCGTCTTGACTACCTCAAACGAGATAGTTTTTTTTCTGGAGTGGCTGAAGGTAATATCAATTCAGAACGACTCATCACCACCATGAACGTACAAAATGACAATATAGTTATTGAAGAAAAAGGAATCCATTCTATAGAAAAATTTCTAATGGCCAGACGATTCATGTACTGGCAAGTCTATCTGCACAAGACAAGTGTTGTCGCTGAACTCATGTTAAAAAACGTAATTAACAGAGCTCGTCATTTGATAAAAAGCAGATCTGATTTTATGCATGAAACTGCAGTCGGTGAATTTTTACAAGATCATATACACTTAAATAAAAGTGATTTTTTAGTCAAGTTTGCTCAACTTGACGATACCGATATCATTCAATTACTGAAAACTTGGATTGATGATTCAGATTCAATATTGGCTTTTTTATCAAAAGGTTTGATTCATAGAAACCTATTGGACATACGATTTTATGACAAAGCACCGAGCGATGAAGAATATTTGAACATTTCCAAAAAAGTAGCAGATTCTTTTAAAATCAGTCTGTTAGATGCTGAATTTTTAGTGTGTCAAGGGGTTTTAACCAATACGCCTTATGAGCAGAACAAACAACCTATTTCAATACTTAAAAGAAACGGAGAGGTCGTTGAGTTTTTAAACTTAAGCCAATTTAGCGCAAACAGCGGATTTACTGCAGAACAACAGCGTCATTACATATGCTTTCCTAAATCCGTATTTTAATCAAAATTGCTAAATTTGCAACTTATGAATTTTTCGGCCCAGCAGATTGCAAATTTTGTCGATGGTGAGATTGTCGGTAACCACGATTGTTCGGTAACCTCAATAAGTTCTATCGAAAACGCCGAACCGGGAACACTTTCTTTTCTATCAAATCCAAAATACAGCGCTTATCTAGAAAGTACTGACGCCAGCATAGTTATAACTTCCAAAGATTTAGCGGAAGACAAAAATTATAAAGGCACTTTAATTTTGGTTGAAAATCCTCAAGATGCCATCGCCCAGTTAATTTCATTACACGATCAAATGACCGCCAAACCTAAAAAAAATGGCGTGCACTCAGGAGCTATTGTTCATCAAGAAGCAATGATCGAGGATACCGTTTTTATAGATGCGTTTTCTGTTGTTGAACAGGGTAGTGAAATAGGGGAAGGTTCTCAAATCCATACTCAGGTATATATTGGAGCCAACGTAAAAATCGGCGCGAACTGTATCATTTATCCTGGCGTTAAAATTTACAAAGACACTCAGATCGGAGATCATTGTATTATTCATGCCAATACAGTTATTGGCTCAGATGGATTCGGATTTAATCCAGACCAAAATGGGGTTTATCAAAAAATACCTCATTTAGGAAATGTTATTTTGGAATCAAACATAGAAATAGGAGCCAACTGCACTATTGACAGAGCTACATTAGGAAGTACTAAAATTAAGGAAGGAGTAAAACTCGATAACCAGATTCACATTGCACACAATGTGCAGATAGATAAACATACTGTAATTGCAGCTCAAACGGGTATTGCAGGATCTACCAAAATCGGTTCTTATTGTATGATAGGAGGTCAAGTTGGTTTTGTAGGTCATATCACTGTAGGAGACCAAGTTAAGATACAGGCACAGTCAGGAGTCGCACGTAGTCTAAAGGACAAATCTGTTGTTCAAGGTACACCGTCTATTGACTACACTAATTACAACAAGTCCTATGTTCATTTTAAGAACTTAGAAAAAATTGAAAATCGTTTAAGAACAGTCGAAAAAGAATTAAAATCAAAACACAAGTGAAACAAAAAACGATTGCTAAAGAAACCACACTTAAAGGAGTAGGTTTACATACTGGAAAAGAGGTAAGCCTAACATTTAAACCTGCTGAAGTCAATACGGGTTTTATGTTCTGTAGAGAAGATCTCGAAGGTAGCCCAAGTATACAAGCCTTGGCTCAATACGTTACAAGAACTGAAAGAAGTACCATTCTAAGCGATGGATCCATTGAAATTCATACTTCTGAACACGTATTAGCAGCTTTAACGGGTATGGATTTAGACAACGTATTAATTTGCTTGGATTCTGAGGAGCCACCTATAATGGACGGTTCATCTATTCATTTTGTCAACGCGATAGAAGAGGCTGGTATTGTAGAACAAGATGCAGAACAAGAGATTTTTGAAGTCACTGAAATTATTGAATATAAAGACGAAAATACTGGAAGCGAGTTAATATTATTACCTCATGACAGTTATGAAATCAATGTGATGGTTGATTTTGGTTCTAATATCATCGGAACACAGAACGCGAGCATTACAGACATTTCACAATTCAAAGATGAAATAGCAGATTCTAGAACCTTTAGTTTTTTACACGAAATTGAAATGCTTCTGGATAATGGGCTGATAAAAGGTGGTGACTTAAATAACGCCATCATCTACGTAGATAAGGAGTTGTCCGATGGTACCATGGAAAAGTTAAAAACGGCATTCAACAAAGAGCAAGTAGCTGTTAAACCCAATGGAATACTGGATAATTTAAATCTACATTATCCTAACGAGGCGGCGAGACACAAATTATTGGACGTCATAGGTGATTTGAGTTTAGTAGGAACTAAAATAAAAGGTAAGCTCATCGCTATCAAACCTGGACACCACGTCAACACAGAGTTTGCAAAGAAAATAAGTAAGCACATTAAAGACAGTAAAAGAAATAAAGCACCGCAAATTGATTGGAATAGTCCTCCTTTAATGGATGTTACTCAAATCATGAATATGCTTCCACATAGACCTCCTTTTCTTCTCATAGACAGAATATACGAGTTAACTACTTCAAGAGTAGTAGGAACAAAGTCTGTTACCATGAATGAGGATTTTTTTGTAGGTCATTTTCCAGGAGCTCCAGTGATGCCAGGTGTTTTACAAGTTGAGGCCATGGCCCAAACCGGTGGAATTTTAGTATTGAGTACAGTTCCAGACCCTGAGAATTATTTGACCTTTTTCATGAAAATGGACAATGTAAAGTTCAAGCAACCCGTTGTTCCTGGAGATACACTTGTTTTTGATTGTGAGTTAATCACACCTATTCGTCGTGGAATATGTCATATGAAAGCAAATGCTTACGTGAACGACAAGCTGGTATCTGAAGCAGAACTTATGGCACAAATCGTAAAGAAAAAATAATGAATCAGCCTTTAGCTTACGTACATCCTGGAGCCAAAATCGCAAAAAACGTGGTGATTGAACCATTCGCGACTATACACAATAACGTTGAAATTGGAGAAGGTACCTGGATCGGTTCGAACGTAACCATAATGGAAGGTGCCAGAATTGGAAAAAACTGTAATATTTATCCAGGGGCTGTAGTATCAGCTGTACCGCAGGATTTAAAGTATAAAGGGGAAGAGTCTGTCGTAATTATTGGAAATAATACAACCATAAGAGAATGTGTAACCATTAACAAAGGAACTGAAGATCGAATGAAAACGGTTGTTGGTGACAACTGTCTAATAATGGCCTATTCTCATATTGCTCATGATTGCTACGTTTCTAATGGCTGTATATTTAGTAATAATTCAACATTGGCAGGACATGTTACTATAGGTGAAAACGTTGTTTTGGCAGGAATGGTAGCTGTGCATCAATTTGTTTCAGTAGGTCACCATGCTTTTGTAACTGGAGGATCCCTGGTTCGAAAAGATGTTCCGCCTTATGTCAAGGCCGCTCGAGAACCACTATCTTATGTAGGAATCAATTCAATAGGATTGAGAAGAAGGGGATTTAGCACAGAAAAAATAACAGAAATTCAAAATATTTACCGCATTCTGTATCAGAAAAACTACAATAATTCACAAGCAATGGAAATTATTGAGGCTGAGATGGAGGCCACTCCAGAACGCGATGAAATTTTACAATTTATCCGAGATTCTCAACGCGGAATCATGAAAGGATATTTTAGCAATACATAACATATGGCAAGTACATCAGACATTCGAAAAGGATTATGCATCCGTTACAACAGTGATATTTTTAAAATCATTGAGTTTTTACACGTAAAACCAGGAAAAGGTCCTGCTTTTGTAAGAACGAAACTCAAAAGTGTAACCACAGGAAAAGTCATCGATAACACCTTTTCGGCAGGTCATAAGATTGATGATGTTCGCGTTGAAACTAGAAGTTATCAGTACTTGTATAGTGAAGGAGACAGCTTTCATTTTATGAATACCGTTGACTACGATCAAATTAGTTTACAAAGAGATGCCTTAGATGCTGCTGATTTACTTAAAGAGGGTGAAATCGTTACCATTATGTTCAATACCGAAGACAGTATGCCGTTATCGGTTGATATGCCTGCATCGGTTGTCCTTGAGGTAACGCATTCAGAACCAGGTGTCAAAGGCAACACAGCAACCAACGCCACTAAGCCTGCAACCGTTGAAACAGGCGCAAGAATTAATGTTCCTCTTTTTATCAATGAAGGAGATAAAATTAAAATTGATACAGAAAAAGGAACTTACATGGAACGTGTTAAAGAATAAATGAAGTTTCCCACTGCACTTTCAGTGCGTTCTATAGCTATTGAATTCGATTGCGCTCTAAAAGGAGACGACACCCTTTCCTTAACAGGAATCAGTGAGATTCACAATGTCAATGAAGGTGATCTAATATTCGTAGACCATCCTAAGTATTACGATAAAGCCCTAAAATCAAAGGCAAGTGCAATCATAATCAATAAAGAGGTAGAAGTACCTCAAGGCAAGGTTGTGTTGCTCACAGAACATCCCTTTCATGTTTTTAATGCGATTCTAAAAAGATATAACCCTCATACACACTTTCAAGAAGATCAACACAACATTGATGTTTCTGCAGTCATAATGCCCAATGTCAGCATTGGTAAAGGAGTTTCTATAGGCGCAGGGAGCATTATACATCCGAACGTGGTCATATACGACGGCGTTCAGATTGGTAAGAATGTTGTCATACAGGCGGGAACAGTTTTAGGTTCTAATGCATTCTACTACAACAAAAAAGATGACAACTATCATTTGATGCATTCAGCCGGTGGGTTAGTTATAGAAGATGGTGTTGAAATAGGTGCGTTATGCAGTATTGATAAAGGAGTAACAGCAAACACGATTATAAAAAGTGGAAGTAAACTAGACAATCAAATTCAAATCGGTCATGACTGCGTAATTGAGGAAAATTGTCTTATTGCTGCACAATGTGGTATAGCCGGATGCGTAACCATTCAAAAGAATAGCGTCTTATGGGGTCAAGTAGGGGTGACCAGTGGAGTGACTATAGGACACAATGTGGTAGTTTTAGGTCAAACTGCAGTGACAAAATCATTAGCACCTGAAAAAACCTATTCAGGAGACCCTGCAGTACCTTATCGAATGAATTTAAAACAAAAGGCTGCGATTAAACAATTACCTGATTTTTTAGAAGGCTTAAAAAAGAAGTAATATAGTTCTACATTTAACTTTCATGTTCTATTTTTGTGCCAAATTTTAACCATGAGCGTACTTGTTAATAAACATTCTAAAATTATAGTTCAAGGCTTTACAGGTTCTGAAGGAACCTTTCATGCTGAACAAATGATTTCTTACGGAACTCAATTAGTTGGTGGAGTTACTCCTGGAAAAGGTGGACAAGAACACCTTGAACTTCCTGTTTTTAACACTGTCAGAGAAGCTGTAGAAAAAAAAGGGGCTGACACTTCGATCTTGTTTGTGCCACCTGCTTTTGCTGCAGATGCCATAATGGAGGCCGCCAATGCCGGTATTAAAGTAATTATTGCAATAACAGAAGGAATTCCTGTTGCCGACATGGTAAAGGTTTACGACTACATTCAAAAATTTGATTGTACCCTAGTAGGGCCGAATTGCCCTGGTGTTATCACTCCAGAAGAAGCCAAGGTAGGTATTATGCCTGGTTTCGTCTTTAAAAAAGGAAACGTTGGTATCGTATCTAAATCAGGTACACTTACTTATGAGGCATCAGATCAGGTAGTGAGACAAGGTTTAGGCGTTTCAACTGCTATAGGAATTGGTGGAGATCCAATCATCGGAACAACCACAAAAGAAGCACTACAAATGCTCATTGAAGATGAAGAAACTGAAGCTGTTGTTATGATTGGAGAAATCGGTGGACAATTAGAATCAGATGCTGCTCATTGGTATGCTGAAAGCGGAAGCACAAAACCTGTTATAGGATTTATCGCTGGTGAAACAGCACCTGCAGGTCGCACTATGGGACACGCAGGAGCTATTGTAGGTGGAAGCGATGACACAGCACAAGCAAAAAAGAAAATCATGAGAGAAAAAGGCATTCATGTGGTGGATTCTCCCGCTGAAATAGGCCTTAAGGTAAAAGAAGTATTATCATGAAAATGTTAGAAGGCAAAAACGTCATTTTAACAGGTGGCAGTAGAGGTATAGGAAAAGGAATAGCCATTGAATTTGCAAAGAGTGGTGCTAATGTAGCTTTTACCTATAGTTCGAGTGAGGCTCCAGCCAAAGAATTGGAAAATATGCTCCGTACAGAATACGGAATTCAAGCTTTTGCATATAAAAGTAACGCCGCAGTTTTTGAAGATTGCGAAGAATTAGTTAAAGAGGTACTAAGTAATTTTGACAGTATAGACGTTTTGATCAACAATGCAGGAATTACTAAAGACAACTTACTCATGCGTATGTCAGAGTCTGATTTTGATGATGTTATCAACGTCAACTTAAAGTCTGTCTTTAATATGACCAAAGCAGTGCAACGTACCATGCTCAAACAACGTAAAGGCAGTATTATTAATATCTCTTCTGTCGTTGGAGTAAAAGGAAATGCTGGTCAAGCAAATTACGCTGCTTCAAAAGCCGGCATTATAGGATTCACAAAATCAATAGCCCTTGAATTAGGATCAAGAAATATCCGCTCTAATGTGATTGCACCCGGATTCATTGAAACTGAAATGACCGCCAAACTAGATGAGTCTGTAGTGGATCAATGGAGACAAGGAATTCCTCTCAAAAGAGGTGGAACAACTGAAGATATTGCAAACGCCTGCTTGTTTTTTGCTTCAGAAATGTCCACTTACATCACAGGTCAAGTCTTATTAGTAGATGGAGGTATGTTAACTTAAATAAAATTTAAAATGGAAAGATTACCAAAACTAGTATTACCTATTACAGCAATCACTTTTTTCGTACTCATTTTAGTGTCGAAATCTGCATTAACCATTGGTTCAGGAGAGGCCGGAGTCCTTTACCGAACATTTGGTGGTGGTGTTGTAACCGATGAGGCACCTCTAGGTGAAGGATTTCATTTAATAATGCCTTGGAACAAGGTTTATATCTATGAAGTGCGTCAACAAGAGGTCTTCGAGTCTATGAAAGTATTATCCTCTAACGGATTAGACATTCAATTAGATGCCTCAGCTTGGTTTCAGCCTAAGTATGAATCATTGGGTAAGCTACATCAAGAAAAATCAGAAAAATATAAAGAGCGTATTCTTTTACCTGCCATTCGCTCAGCTGCGAGAAGTGTAGTGGGTAGATATACGCCTGAACAGCTTTATTCCAGCAAAAGAGACGCCATTCAAAAGGAGATTTATGAGGAAACTAAAAACATCGTAGATGATCAGTACATTCAATTAAATGAAATACTCGTTCGCGATGTTACCCTTCCTCAACCGATTAGAGAGGCTATTGAAAGAAAACTAAATCAAGAGCAAGCTTCTTTAGAGTATGAATTTAGACTTGTAACAGCAGAAAAAGAGGCTGAAAAATTGAGAATTGAAGCACAGGGTAAAGCTGATGCAAACCGTATACTAAGTGCCTCACTTACAGACAAAATTTTAAGAGATAAAGGTATTGAAGCAACATTGCAATTGTCTAATTCTCCAAACTCCAAAGTAATAGTTGTTGGTTCTTCTAAAGACGGACTTCCATTAATCCTTGGTAACAATTAAGAGAAATGACAACAAATCATATGCATCATATAACACCTTAACAAACGAGTTTTAACGATTCGCAAAACCCGTTTGTACCTAATACAACCGGGTTTTTTTTATTAGTATGAAAAAGATAAGATTAGCATTACAAAAGAGCGGAAGACTTCACGACGAGTCTTTACAAATTTTAAAAAATTGTGGGATTGAGATTCAAAATGGGCAAAATCAACTCAAGGTTTCTTCTTCTAATTTTCCATTAGAAGTGTTTTTTCTAAGAAACAGTGACATCCCAGGATACCTTCATGACAATGTGGTAGATATAGCCGTAATTGGCGAAAATTTATTGCATGAAAAAGGAGAGGGTATAGTGATAAACGAACAGCTCGGGTTCTCAAAATGCAGAGTGTCTATTGCAGTTCCCAACCAAAGCGATATTGAAAATGTCAATGACCTTCAGTCAAAGAGCATTGCAACCTCTTACCCAAACACCCTTAAAAAGTTTCTTGAAGAACATCAAATTGAGGCCAAAATTCATGTCATAAACGGCTCTGTTGAAATTGCACCTAATATTGGACTTGCAGACGCTGTATGTGATATAGTAAGTAGTGGAAGTACCTTGTTCAACAACAATCTCAAGGAAATTAAAACCATTTTGAAAAGTGAGGCTGTATTATGCAGCTCGCCGTCTATAGATGAACAAAGAACAGCGCTTTTAAACCAATTACTTTTTAGAATTAGAGGTGTACTTAGTGCTAAAAGGTTTAAATACTTGTTGATGAATGCTCCTGTTGGTAAAGTTGATGAAATCACAGCTCTTTTACCCGGAATGAAAAGCCCAACAGTAATGCCTTTGGCAGATAAGTCTTGGGTTTCAATTCATACCGTTATCGAAACAGATGAATTTTGGAATGTTATTGACTTGCTCAAAGAAAATGGAGCGCAAGGGATATTAATATGTCCAATTGATAAAATGTTTGTATGAAAAAGATCTACCAAAATCCTTCGAGGAATCTATGGGAGGAAATTTGTGAAAGACCTGCTATAGATGATTCCACCCTTGAGGAACTCGTAGCAGAAGTCTTCAATGAGGTTAGAGCACATGGTGATAAGGCCATCATAAATTATACGCAAAAATTTGATGGAGTTTCAATTTCAAAAATTGAGTTAGAGGATTTTCAAAACAGCAAAAATGACGAGATAAGCGATTCCTTACAACGAGCCATACAAAGGGCGTATAAAAACATCTATAAATTTCACAAAGCTCAAAAAACTGCACAAATCAGAGTTAATACTGACTATGGTGTGGAATGCTGGCAAGAAAAAAAGCCGATAGAGAATGTTGGAATTTACATCCCTGGCGGGAGTGCTCCACTTTTCTCAACCATTTTAATGCTCGCTATTCCGGCAAAAATTGCAGGTTGTAAAAATATAATTCTGTGCACTCCTCCAAACAAAGAAGGTAAAATTCATCCTGCAATTCTTTATACCGCCAAATTGTGTGGGGTAACAGCTGTCATGACTGTTGGAGGTATTCAAGCTATCGCAGGTCTCACTTTGGGAACAGAGAGTATTCCAAAGGTTTCAAAAATTTTCGGACCAGGAAATCAATACGTCACTAAGGCAAAACAATACGCACTTAACTTTGGAGCAGCCATTGATATGCCGGCAGGCCCAAGTGAACTCTTGGTGGTAGCAGATCAAAGTGCAAACCCTGTATTTGTAGCGGCAGATTTATTATCTCAGGCCGAACACGGAAAAGATTCTCAGGTCGTTTTAGTTTGTCCTTCAACTGAAATCGTAGACCAGGTTCAAAAGCAAATAAGCAAACAAACACAAAAACTAGAGCGTCAAGACATCATAAATGCTGCCTTGCAAAACAGTTTTGCAGTTTGTCTTGAAGATGAGAAAGATCAAGTCGATTTTATTAACGCATACGCTCCAGAACACTATATTATTAACGTTGAAAACGAATCCTATTTTGTTGAAAATTGCACAAATGCCGGTTCTGTTTTTATCGGAGATTACACTCCTGAAAGCGCGGGAGATTATGCTTCTGGCACAAACCACACTCTACCTACAAATGGTTATGCAAGACAGTACAGCGGAGTTAATTTAGATGCCTTTCAAAAAGCGATCACCTTTCAAAAAATCCAAGCCCGTGGTATTCAATCTCTAGGTCCAGATATTGAGACCATGGCAGAGGCTGAAGGTTTACAAGCACATAAAATGGCGGTAACTTATCGTTTAGAAGCACTTAAGGATGAAGAGTTTGATAAAAAAGAAGAAAACGCAATAGAATTACAAGGAAAACCATCGTTTATTGATTTAAAACCTTACCAGTCTGCACGCGATGATTTCAGCACTGAATCTGAAGTGACCTTTTTAGATGCCAATGAAAACCCCTATAATTCCCCAACTAATAGGTATCCAGATCCACATCACAACAAATTAAAGGTACTGTTTGCGGACTATTTTAAAACAACAGCAAGACAGCTGCTCATTGGTAACGGAAGCGATGAGATTCTTGACTTGGTTATGCGAGGTTTTTGTACTCCTGCAGTGCACAATGTACAAATTGTAGACCCCACTTATGGGATGTATGAAATTCTTGCAAGAATCAACCATATTGAGGTAGAAAAAATACCCTTGAACAATGATTTTAGTTTTCCTATTCAACATTGGGATACTTCAAATCAAAAAGTGGGGCTAAGTATCATATGTAATCCGAACAATCCCACCGCAAACAAGGTTGAAATGGAACAGCTTGAAAAAATTATAGCTGCTACCGAACATATGATCCTTATTGACGAAGCCTATATCGAATTCAGTTCTGATAGTAGTGCAATAGCACTCACTTCTAAATATGATAATCTGATGATTTGCCGAACCATGTCAAAGGCTTTTGGTCTTGCTGGAGCGCGAATAGGGGCCTTAATATCGAATCCTAGAACCATAAGTTATTTATCTAAACTAAAGCCACCTTACAATTGCAGCAGTTTAAATCAAAATGCAGCTATTGATCAATTGAAAAAGACAGAAATCGTTCAAACCGAAGTTGATCAGATTATTGAACAAAGAAGCATTTTGATGAAAGAGTTAACGAAACTTTCCACGATAAAACGAGTTCTGCCCACAGAAACTAATTTCATCATGGTAGAGGTGGAAAAGCCCAATGAATTGTATCAGGTATTAATTGAAAATGGATTTGTGGTAAGAAACAGATCTAAATTACATCTATGTAAAGGAATGCTTAGAATAACTGTGGGAACCGAGAACGAAAACAAAAGACTCCTTCAAACACTTCAATGCTTATGAAAAAAATTCTATTTCTCGACAGAGACGGCACTTTAATCAAAGAGCCAGAGGACTATCAAATTGACAGCTTTGAAAAATTACATTTCTTTGAAGGTGTTTTTGACAATCTTAAAAAGATTTGTGCACTCGAAGATTATGAACTCGTCATGATTACGAATCAAGACGGTTTAGGCACTGCTTCATTTCCAGAAGAAAGCTTTTGGCCCGTTCAAAATTTAATAGTCAACACCTTTAAAGATCAAGGAATACATTTTAGAGAAATTTGTATCGACCGCAGTTTTCCAGAAGAAAATAAACCCACAAGAAAGCCTAAGACTGGACTTTTAAACCACTACCTATTGGGTGACTTTGATATCGCCAACTCTTTGGTGATTGGAGATCGACTAACTGATATGGAGCTGGCATTGAACCTCGGTTGTAAAGGTATCTTAATCCAATACAATGCCATTGGTGAAGATGAACTCTCTAATAAAACTGAGGCCATTCGCAACGAAATTGAACTTAATGCCAATTCTTGGTCTGAAATCTATGAATTTTTAGTGCGTAAAAATCGAATTGTTAAGCATCAAAGAAATACAAAAGAAACTAAGATTTCCATTGAATTAGATATTGACGGACAAGGTCAATCTAATATTGATACAGGTTTAGGTTTTTTTGACCATATGCTTGATCAACTAGCAAAGCACGGCCAATGCAATTTAAAGATTGAAGTTAAAGGTGATCTTGAAGTTGACGAGCATCACACAATAGAAGATACTGGTATTGCACTTGGAGAAGCTTTTAAAAAAGCATTGGGTAATAAATTAGGGGTAGAACGCTACGGCTACTGTCTACCCATGGACGATTGTTTAGCTCAATTCGCCATAGACTTTGGAGGCCGAAGCTGGATTGTCTGGGATGCGACATTCAAAAGAGAAAAAGTAGGGGATATGCCCACGGAAATGTTTTATCATTTTTTTAAGTCTTTCGCAGATGGGGCTTTGGCAAACATTAACCTTAAGGCTGAAGGAGAAAACGAACATCACAAAATTGAATCCATTTTTAAAGCCTTTGCCAAATCAATCAAAATGGCCGTAAGGCGAGATGTAAATCACATGATTTTACCAAGTACTAAAGGAAGCTTATGAAAATTGTCATTATAGATTACGGTTCTGGCAATGTGCAAAGTGTTCAATTTTCATTGCAACGCTTGGGTTACACAGCGTCCTTATCCGCTAATAAAAATGAAATTAAAAGTGCAGACCGCGTCATATTTCCTGGAGTAGGCCACGCACAAATGGCGATGAATAATCTTGAGAAAAACGATTTAGTCGAACTGATTGCAAGCCTGAGTCAACCTGTATTAGGTATCTGTTTAGGCATGCAATTGATGTGTAATCAAACCGAAGAAGGAGACGTCAAAGGTTTGGGGATTTTTGATACCAAGGTTAAAAAATTTCAAGACTTAAAAGTTCCTCAAATAGGATGGAATACCCTGAGCTCGTCATCTGATAAATACCACAATAATTACGTATACATGATTCACAGTTATTACGCCGAGATCTGTGAACAAACAAAGGCCAGTTGTGCCTACGGATTAAATTACAGCGCTGTACTGCAAAAAGATAATTTTACGGCATTTCAATTTCATCCTGAAAAGAGTAGCCGCTATGGCGCAAAACTCATTAATGATTTTATAACACAGAAATGAAATTAATACCAGCAATTGATCTGATCAACGGAAAATGTGTTCGACTGACAAAAGGGGCTTATGATACCAAAAAAGAGTACCATTCAAACCCAACAGAAGTCGCGTTAAATTTCGAAAAACTGGGTATAACACATCTTCATTTGGTCGATTTAGATGGAGCTAAGCAAAAAAAGATTGTGAACGCTTATGTTTTAGAGCAAATCAAATCTAAAACCAACTTAACCATTGATTTTGGAGGCGGTTTACACGATATACAAGAAGTTGAAAAGGCATTTGATTTAGGCGCGAGCTATGTTACACTTGGCAGTATGGCTGCAAAGTATACTGACAAAGCCAAGAAGTGTATTGAGCGGTTTGGAGCAGATAAAATTATTCTTGGCGCAGATTTCTTAAATGAGCAAATAGCCGTTTCAGCATGGAGTGAACAATCAAATATTAATTTATTTGAATTTGTTCAGTATTATATGAATTTAGGCGTTAAAACAGTGATATGTACTGACATTTCAAAAGACGGCATGTTACAAGGACCCTCTACGGCCATTTATCAAAAACTCATTTCTCGATTTGACGACATCAAACTTATTGCCAGTGGAGGTGTTTCAAGTATTCAAGACGTTTATGATCTTGAAGCTATTGGTTGTCATGCTGTCATTTTAGGAAAAGCCATTTACGAGAATAAAATAACGCCATCAGAACTCCAAAATTACTGTAACAATGGTCTGTAAAAGAATTATCCCTTGTTTAGATATCAAAGACGGTCGTTGCGTAAAGGGTACCAACTTTATCGATTTGAAAGATGCTGGCGACCCCATTGCTTTGGCGAAATTTTACAGTGACAATGGTGCTGACGAATTGGTTTTTTTAGACATTACAGCTACTGAACAAGGAAGAGATACACTTTATGATTTGGTATATGAGGTAGCCAAGGTTATTGACATTCCGTTTACAGTAGGAGGAGGCATTTCAAATCCTAAAGTTGTAGAAGAATTATTAAAGCGAGGAGCAGACAAGGTATCAGTGAATTCGTCTGCCTTCAAAAATCCCAGCCTTATCACAGAACTATCCAAAAATTTTGGAGCACAATGTATTGTTGTTGCCATTGATGCCAAATTGATTAATGAGCAGTGGGTGGTTCATTTAGTTGGAGGAAAACAAGCGACTCAAACAACTCTTTATGATTGGGCGTTAGAAGCTCAAAACCTCGGGGCAGGTGAACTTTTATTTACCTCTATGAACAACGACGGAACCAAAAATGGTTTCGCAAATGACGCCTTATTACACTTAAATTCAATTCTTAACATTCCTGTAATTGCCTCAGGCGGAGCAGGAAGTATGACTCATTTTGTCGAAGCCTTTACAAAGGGAAAAGCTGATGCAGCTTTAGCCGCTAGTGTTTTTCATTTCAATGAAATTGACATCGCCCAACTGAAGAATTTTTTACAAGAACACAATATTAACATAAGACCCATTTACAATGATTAGAACTCCCGATTTTTCAAAAAACCCTGATGGTCTTTTACCTGTCATCGTTCAAGATGCTGTGACTAAAAATGTATTGATGCAGGCATATATGAATCAAGAAGCGCATCAGAAAACCATTGATCAAAAACGAGTTTGGTTCTATTCAAGATCAAAAAACAGACTTTGGCTCAAAGGAGAACAAAGTGAGAACTATTTAAATCTAGTTGCTATTTCATATGATTGTGATCAGGACAGCATCTTGGTTAAAGTCAATCCAGAAGGCCCCACTTGTCACCTTGGCACAGACACTTGTTGGGCTGAACCTAATGCTTTGAGTTCATTAGATTTCATCAAAACTTTAGAAAACGTAATTGAACAGCGAATTACCGATGAGCAAAAAGACAGTTATGTCTCTAGTTTGGTGCAAAAAGGAATCAATAAGGTAGCCCAAAAAGTAGGAGAAGAAGCAGTAGAGTTGGTTATTGAAAGTATGGATAACAATGAACAAACATTTTTAGAGGAATCGGCAGACTTGCTTTTTCATTATATAGTTTTATTGAAGGCCAAAGGCTATTCCATAAACGATTCCCTAGCTGTCCTTGAAAAAAGACATAAGAATCGATAGTAAGTTTGTAACTTAGTTCTTGCTATGAAACCAAGAACTCGATTTAGAATCAGTTTATACGATCTAAAAAAGGGATCGATCTTCGACCAACTCTATGAAATTTTCAAAGAGTTAATCACCTATACTTCGGGGGATGTTGATGAGGCTATCGCCTGGTTAAGAGAACTAGACAAAGAATACCAACTAACAACAGCCGATTACACCATTGAAGATTTTATTAAAGACCTTTTTGACAAAGGCTATCTGAAGCAAGAAATCGACACGAATCCTGATGGTACTGCTCCTGGAGATTCCAAGGCCAAGACGAAGCTCACCGCAAAACTTGAAAGAGACTTAAGAAGAAGTGCCTTAGAACAAATATTCGGCAATTTAAAAAGAAGCGGAGCAGGAAATCACAAAACTAAATTCACAGGAGAAGGAGACGAAAAAAATGGAGAATTGAGGTCTTATCAATTTGGAGATCGAATTGACCAAATCTCAATGACAGAGAGCTTAAAAAATGCCTTTAAAAGAACACAATCTGATGACTTCAATTTCAATGAAAGTGATTTAGTGGTTGAAGATTCCAGTTTTAAAGCACAAATGAGTACGGTACTGATGATAGACATCAGCCACAGTATGATATTATACGGAGAAGACCGAATAACCCCTGCAAAAAAAGTGGCCATGGCTTTGGCAGAATTAATTACGACAAGATATCCCAAAGACACATTAGATGTGATTGTTTTCGGAAATGACTCTTGGCCAATATCCATTGCAGATTTACCTTATTTAAAGGTTGGACCTTATCACACAAATACTGTTGCTGGTCTAGAACTTGCAATGTCTATTTTAAGGCGAAAAAAATATGCCAATCGTCAGATCTTTATGATCACTGACGGTAAACCAAGTTGTATTCGCCTGAAATCAGGTGAGTATTATAAAAACAGTGTTGGACTTGATGAGACCATAACGGGTCTTTGTTATCAAAAAGCAGAGGAGGCCAAAAAAGCAGGGATTTCAATCACTACATTTATGATTGCCCAGGACCCTTATCTCACCCAGTTCATCAAAAATTTTACAGAAGCAAATCAAGGAAAAGCTTATTATTCGGGACTCTCCGATTTAGGCGAGCTTATTTTTGACGATTACAAAAACAATCGAAAAAGAAAATTACGAGGATAATATGAAATTGACATCCATAAAAACACTAGGAGAATTAAAGGCCCAGAACTATGTGCCAAAATCCATCAAAGAAGAACTCAAATCTAATCTTATTCAGTCCTACAAAGATGGAGTAGAGGTGTTTCGCCCGATTATGGGATACGAAAACACCGTAATACCACAAGTTGAAAATGCAATATTGGCAAAGCACAATATTAACTTTTTAGGATTAAGAGGACAAGCAAAGACGAAAATTGCCCGTTTATTGATTGGTCTTTTGGATTCTCATATACCTGTAGTTAAAGGCTCAGAAATAAATGATGATCCATTTGCTCCAATCTCACCTTTTGCCAAAAAACTTGTTGCAGAAAAGGGCGATGAAACTCCAATTGAATGGCTGGCAGCTGAAGACCGATACTATGAAAAATTGGCTACACCAGATGTGAGTGTTGCAGATTTGATAGGAGATGTTGATCCTATTAAAGCAGCTAATCTCAAATTGTCTTATGCCGATGAAGGCGTCATACATTTTGGAATGATTCCAAGGGCAAACCGATGCTTATTTGTGATCAATGAAATTCCTGATTTGCAAGCGAGGATACAAGTTTCTTTGTTTAATATCTTACAAGAGGGGGATATTCAAATTCGTGGTTTTAAGCTCAAATTACCACTAGATATATCTTTTATATTTACCGCAAATCCAGAAGACTACACTAATAGAGGAAGTATTGTTACCCCATTAAAAGATAGAATTGGATCTCAAATCTTAACGCATTATCCAAGGTCTATTGAAATAGCGAAACAAATTACCACTCAAGAGGCTAAAATCGACCCTGCTATCGAAGAACAAATTTATATTCCTGAAATCGCGCGTGATCTTATTGAAGAAATAAGTTTTTGTGCACGAGAAAGCGAATATGTCGATGCAAATAGTGGTGTTAGTGCTCGTTTAAGTATTTCCGCTTTTGAGAGCCTTGTCGCCTCTATTCAAAGAAGGATGTTGTACAACGAGGAGCAACATACAACCGTGCGATTATCAGACTTTTCAAACATCATACAAGCCATCACTGGAAAAGTAGAATTGGTGTATGAAGGAGAACAATTAGGTGCTGATGAAGTAGCGATGAGTTTAATCGACCAGGCCATAAAAAACACCTTTGAATCACTGTTTCCTAAAATTGAAAAACTTGAGAAGAAAGAGGAAAGCAGCCCTTATGACGAATTGTTCACCTGGTTTTTTGAACACGATGCCGTCGATTTTTCTACCGATGCCGATAATGAAATTTACAAGGAGACTTTAGATAAGATTACTCCATTAAATCAAATCCTCGTAGAACATTTGAACAGCAGTGAAAAGGACATTTTCTTTTACAAAGAACTCATTATTTGGGGATTAGTAGTTTCTAAAAAATTGAGCAGAACAGATTTAGAAACAGGCCAGCGCATCAACGATTTATACGGTGGCTACTTAAACGGATTGTAATGTCACAACAACTAAAAGAAGCTTTTTCATTTTTAAGCGAACTCAAAGAAAACAATAACAGAGAATGGTTTAATGAGCATAAGCCCCGTTTTGAAACACATAAAAATTTCATCAAATCCGTTTTTGAAGAGGTTCAAACTAAAATGGAATCTTATGATGAGATCGAGAAGTTAAAAATCTTTAGAATTTACCGCGATGTGCGTTTCTCAAAAGATAAAACACCCTTCAAAACGCATTTTTCATGTTCCTTTGTTCGCAGAGGTCGAGAGCGTCGCGGAGGATACTATTTACATTTAGAACCTAACAATTCATTTATGGCCTGTGGATTTTGGAATCCTTCAAAAGAGGATTTATTGAGAATACGGCAGGAAATTGCTGCAGATCCAGATGAATTTAAAGAAGTTGTCAGTCATTCAACACTTCATAAGTTCTGGGGCAAACTTCAAGGAGATGCGCTAAAAAAGGCTCCTAAAGGGTTTTCGCCAGAACAAAAGGGCATAGAGTTTATTCGATTTAAGCAATTTATTTTTATTAAAAAACTAGAGCTTAAACAGGTTTTAGATCCTACTTTCAGTATGGAAGTTTCAAATGGATTTAAAACGATTTCTGTGTTTTTTGAGTACATGAGCGATGTGTTGACCACAGATGTCAATGGTCAATCACTACTCTAAAGATGCAGCAGGCTCTAACAATTGCAGTTGATTTTGAACCCTTTGAATCATTAAATTCATCATGCGCTTATTTAAAGCAGAAGAATTTTCTGTGTACAATTCGTATTCTTCTAGACTAAACAAACCAACAATCATTCCTTTTAATTGATTTCGAAACTTGATATCTTTTTGAATACTGTGTGTAACGTAATTCAATTTTTGATTTTGATTCAAAGTGTAGTAAACATTCTTTCTTTTGCTGATATAAGTCTTAAATACTTCTATCAAAATATCGTTTTGAAATTTTAAAATGGGTCGTAATACGGCATTTTGAAAATATTCCTCAGAAGACATATTGTCTTTTATTTTTGATACGGGAAGGTCTGGTCTTTGTCGAAGCAAACGCTCATCTCTATCTATCATTTCATTTTCGATTTTAACTAAAGATAATAGCATTGAGGTTTATCTGCTATAATCAAAAAACATCTTTTAAACAGCATAATTAACATCGCGGCTTTATTAAATTTGCAATAAAAAATGAAATTTCACAGCAGGCGCATTGTCAAACCCGAAGATTTAAATGCAAATGGCACTCTTTTCGGAGGTAAAGTACTCAGTTGGATCGATGAAGAAGCCATACTTTACAGCATCATTCAATTAGAGAATAAACGTTTAGTTACTAAATACATTTCTGAAATCAACTTTCTAAGTTCTGCTGTTTTAGGTGATATCGTTGAAATTGGAATAGAAGTAGTCTCCTTTGGAACGAGTTCGATTACCCTGAATTCTGAGGTTAGAAATAAAATGACGCATGAGACAATTATCATTGTAGACAATATCATCATTGTTAACTTAGATGAAGACGGTAAGCCACATCCTCACGGCAAAAAAGAAATAGAATTCGTAAAAGACCGACTGTCTCGAGCCAATTCTTAAGCTTATTCCTGTAATTTTTGAGCAACAGCCTGAACCTCGTCTAAAACACGCAGTAAATTAAGCCCCCAAAGTTTTTTAATGTCTTCTTCAGCATATCCACGCTCTAACAATTCACGGGTGACGTTTTCTGTTTCTGAAGCATCTCTCCAACCGTGAATACCTCCACCGCCATCGAAATCACTACTTATTCCAACGTGATCAATGCCAATGAGCTCAACCATATAGTCGATATGATCTACAAAGTCTTTTACTGAAACTGCTTCGGGTGCATTTTCATCATTAGCTGCAATTTCTGATGCAATGCCTCGTACTTTGCGATAATTATCTAGCGCTTCTTGAATTTGACTGTCATCTAACTGGCTCCAACTTCTTCGAGGAGGAATTTCAATTTGTAATGAATCTTTTATAGAAGTCTCTATATCAGATAAATAAGAAGAAAAGGCGTTGTGTTTTTCGGTATTCAAATAAGAACTAAAAGCAACGGTTTGCACAACTCCACCATTTTCTTTAATCCACATCAATTGCTCGTCATCTAAATTACGGCTGTGATCACACATGGCACGAGCAGAAGAATGAGACGCAATTATAGGTGCTTTTGACAAGCTAACCATATCTTTTATAGCTTCCTTAGAAGGATGCGAAATATCAATCATTATTCCTAAACGATTCATTTCAGCTACCATTTGTACTCCCAATTCACTAAGCCCGTCGTGAAGCCAAACATCGTCACTTTCACCCGTATTAGAGTCTGAAAATTGACTGTGGCCATTGTGCGCTAGAGATATATAACGTGCTCCCAATTCGTGATAGCGTTCTACTTCACTCAAATCCGTTCCAATAGGGTAAGCGTTCTCTACACCAATCATGGCTACGAGTTTACCTCGATCTACAATATCAAAAACCTCTTGACTTGAACGAGCGAGTTCAATGTCTTCAGGAGCGAATTCACTTGTTAAATTAGCTATAGCCTCAAATTTAGAATACGCATTTTCTTTCGCTTTAGCATATCCTTCTTCGTTGAGTTCTCCTTGTCCAGTATAAACGATAAACCAAGCGACATCAAGACCTCCTTCCTTCATTTTAGGAATGTCGAGTTGTGTATTTAGGCGTTGGGTATAATTGGTTTCTTCAGTGAAATTCGAAACATTGATATCACAGTGCGTATCAATAGTAATAACTTCGTCGTGTACACGTTTAACTTTCTCGTCAAAAGTCTCTGTTTTAACCTCATTTTGGCAAGAAAAAAGAAAAATGCTCGCTAAAAGTAAGGTGCTGTTTCTTAAATGTCTCATTCTTTTGTTTTTATGAATTATACAAAAAGTACATAAATCACGTTATTCATATGGAGTAAGCCCAAGGAATATGCTGATTAATAACATACATCACTTCGCAAATTTGGAACCTGCGAAATACCCTTTCAAGATAAGAAATATTCATATCGAATTCATTTCAACTTTAGCAGAATATGCCAAAGCAAACCATCCTATAGCCATTCATAGACTGCTAAAAGAACAAATGACACGCAGCAAGCAATTAAAAGATTTAGATCTAATGCACATCTTAGGAGCCATGTTAGAAGCAAACGCTAAAAAAAACAGATTTCAACTATTGGCATCTTTAGGTCAGGCCTATATAGAAGAAGTTTTAAACGAAAAAAAGGAACAATATGCACTATGATCAATTCGGTGAACCCTATGTGCAATTCTTAATTGCGCTTAACGGGCTTCTTGCAGACGCTCAAATAGAGGTAGTAGAACTCTAATTATCCTAAAAAAGACTTCAATAAAGGATTATCAGCGTGTTTTTTAAGTTTACGCAAGGCTTTCTCTCTAATTTGGCGCACACGTTCTCGGGTCAAATCGAATTCCTGACCTATTTCATCTAAACTTTTAGGTGTCTTTTGATCAATACCAAAAAATAATCGAACCACTCGTGCTTCTTTGTCATTTAGGGTATTTAAAATCCTGTCAATCTCAGTATTTAAAGATTCATGAAGCAGTGATTTTTCTGGATTTGGAGATTCACCATGCTGCAAAACATCGTAAAGGTTTGATGATTCACCCTCTTCAAAAGGAGCATCCATAGAAACATGTCGACCTGCATTTTTAAGTGATTGCTTGACCTCAGTGATGGTCATGTCCAATTCTTCTGCAATTTCTTCTGCTGAAGGAGGTCTTTCATGCGCTTGTTCTAAATATGAAAAGGTTTTATTGATTTTATTAATCGCTCCAATTTTGTTTAAGGGTAAACGAACAATTCTCGATTGTTCTGCAAGTGCATGCAGTATACTTTGTCTTATCCACCAAACCGCATATGAGATAAATTTAAATCCTCTCGTTTCATCAAAACGCTGTGCAGCTTTTACCAAGCCCAAATTACCCTCGTTTATGAGATCTGGAAGCTTGAGCCCTTGATTTTGATATTGTTTAGCCACAGAAACCACGAATCGAAGGTTGGCATTAGTGAGTTTTTCCAATGCTTTTTGATCTCCTTGTCTAATGCGCTGAGCCAATTCAACTTCTTCTTCAGCAGTGATTAGATCAATTTTACTAATGTCATTAAGGTATTTATCTAAGGATTTTGACTCTCTGTTGGTTACTTGCTTTACAATCTTGAGCTGTCGCATATCATTTAATTTGGTTCTCCATAATTAAAGGGATTGTTGAACAAAATCAAGTGCTCCTCAAAAAGGTTATCAAGAAGTTATCATCATTTAAATTTTAAAATCTTCACTTGCAAACTTAGATTTTCTATTATTTTTGCAATTATCGTTTTTCAACTCGGCCAAGGTCCCAATGCATAACAAAAAAGAACTTTACCAATATCAAAATAACGATCTCAACAAGATTTTCACGGCATTCGACGAAATGAGTGAGAACTGTAATTTGTTGTATCAGTTACCTACCGGCGGAGGTAAAACAGTCATATTCAGTGAAATAACCCGACGCTTTATCGAAAAAACTAAATCAAAGGTTGTGGTTCTTACACATAGAATCGAATTGAGCAAACAAACCTCTAAAATGCTTCACGAATTTGGTGTGTCAAACAAAATCATTGGAAGTGAAGTAAAAGAAGTCAATGAAACCGATGAGTATCAATGTTATGTTGCGATGGTTGAAACCCTAAACAATCGCATCATTGACAAAAAATTTACATTGAGTAATATAGGTCTTGTCATAGTTGATGAAGCGCATTACAATGCTTTTAGAAAGCTCTTTAAATACTTTGATAATTCTCGAATTCTTGGGGTGACAGCGACTCCTCTAAGTTCAAATATCAAATTGCCGTTAAAAGATTTCTTTCAAAAGCTAATCATCGGAGAATCTATAAAGTCTCTGATAGAAAAAGGCTTTCTCGCAAAGGCAAACATTTACAATTACAATTTGAGTTTGGGAAGCCTCAAATTAGGTATTAATGGAGATTATACCGTAAAGAGTAGTGATGAGTTCTATTCGAACCAAAGTATGTTACAAAAACTACTTTCTGCCTACAATGAAGTGGCTAAAGGCACTAAAACGCTAATTTTTAACAATGGAATTTACGCCTCTTTCATGGTATACGAATACTTTAAAAAAGCAGGCTTACCCATTAGGCATTTGGACAATAAAAATACGGCGACAGAACGCAAAGAAATATTAGAGTGGTTTTCTAACACACCTGACGCCATATTGACCTCTGTAAGTATCTTGACAACAGGATTTGATGAACCCACTGTAAAAACCATTATACTGAACCGAGCTACGAGATCATTGACGTTATATTTCCAAATGATCGGAAGAGGTTCGAGAATATTGAAGGATAAATCAGAATTCAATGTTATAGATCTCGGAAATAACCTGGCTCGATTCGGTTCATGGGATATTCCATTAGACTGGCAAGAAATTTTTCATTTTCCTGATTTCTTCTTAGAAAACATTAAAAACGATGAGGATATTGAGCGTGAATTCGAATACGTTATGCCGGATGATCTCAAAAAGAAATTTTCAAAAAGCGAAAATTTAGCCTTCGATGTGAAAGAAGAGTACAAGAAGGTATTTGCACAAGGTCTCAAATCAAAGGTAGTATTAGAAAAAAGTATCGATCAACACGCCCAAATCTGCATTGAGAATGCAGAGGATATTTTCGATGCACGAATTTTGGCCAAACTGCTCAAAGAAGAAATTGACTTTAGAATAAAGCAGTATTCTTATTGCATCATGAATAATACTACCAACTACAAAGAATGGTTGGTCGAAGATTACAACAAAAAATTAAAATCGAGAATTACCAAAATTTTTGCAGAGCGAATCTAACCAAATAAAACTTTTGTGTATTGGTCATCGATATCCGGAGCCAGAAACGACAGCCGCTGGCCGGCATTTAATCGATTATTTACTTTTTCTTAAGTCCGCCAATTTTAATGTTTATTTCGCTTCAACCTCTAAAAAAACACCTTATAGTTTTGATTTTGATGCTCATCAAATTCAAACCACAGCCATTCAACTGAATTGTTCATCATTTCAAGATTTTATAGGTGAATTAAATCCAGAATTAGTCGTTTTTGATCGAATTAATAGTTTTGAACAATTCGCATGGCAGTGCAGAGAGATTCTACCTAATACCTTACTCGTTTTAAATACAGAGGATTTGCATTTCCTGAGATTTGCAAGACAAAAACAAACCCATTACCAGGCACAAGCTTTATTTCACAGAGAATTAAAGGCCATTCTCAGTGCAGATTTGAGTCTAATAATATCAACTTCAGAAATAGAAATTCTAACCAAAGACCTCAATGTAAGTATTGAGCAATTGGCTTATATACCCTTTTTAAAGCAAACAGATTTTTCAACTACGCTTGGTTTTGAACAAAGAGCACATTTGATTTTTGTTGGGAATGGACAACATAAACCAAATAGCGATGCTGTAGCCTATTTAAAAGACGAACTATGGCCCATTCTAAAAGAGAAATTGCCTGAGACAGAACTTCATATATACGGTCGAGATTACCCTAAAACACTTTTTACTCATATGCCTGAGCGCATGCATTACAAGGGATGGACGAAAGATATTTACAAAACGATGAGTTCGTATAAACTCAACTTGGCACCATTAAGGTTTGGAGCTGGCTTAAAAGGGAAAGTGATGACTGGCTTAGAAACACGTACCGCTACCATTGGTTCTGAAATCGCCTTTGAAGGCTTTCCTGAAGCGTTACAAGAACAAGCTTATATAAATCAAGATCAGTTCATATCGAAAATTGTAGAGCTCTATTCAAATAAAAACCTAAACACAGCCTATTTAAAAATTCAGAATAGTTGTTTGTCTTCATTTAGCTCAAATTGGTATGAGGAACATGTAAAACAACTACATTATCTTATTACCTTTAAAGAAGCACATAGGACAAAGCATGTACTCATTGATCTACTATGGGAGAATCAGTTAAATAAAGACAAGTATTTCTCAAAATACATTCAATACAAACAACGTTACAACGACATCAAAAATGGAATGGAAAACGGTTAAAGAATTTCAAGATATTACATTTAAAAAATGCGGCAACATCGCCCGTATTGCAATCAACAGGCCAGAAGTGAGAAACGCATTTAGACCTCTGACGACGTCCGAACTCTATGAGGCCTTTTACAACGTATCTGAAGATCCTAGTATTGGTGTTGTGCTACTAACAGGTGAAGGTCCATCGCCTAAAGATGGTGTTCACGCTTTTTGCAGTGGAGGAGATCAGAAAGCAAGAGGAGAAAGAGGATACGTTGGAGGTGATGGAAATCATCGATTGAACATTTTAGAGGTACAACGTTTGATACGCTTTATGCCTAAAGTTGTTATCGCAGTAGTAAACGGTTGGGCCGTTGGTGGCGGACATTCTCTTCATGTGGTATGTGATTTGAGTATTGCCAGTGAAGAACATGCCATTTTTAAACAAACAGATGCGGATGTCACAAGTTTTGACGGAGGATATGGTTCTGCCTATTTGGCCAAACTTGTTGGACAAAAAAAGGCAAGAGAAATATTCTTTTTAGGAAGAAATTACTCTGCAAAAGAAGCTCAGAATATGGGGATGGTCAATGAGGTGGTAACTCATGAATTATTAGAAACAACAGCTGTAGAATGGGCTAATGAGATTCTAGAAAAATCTCCAACGTCAATTAAAATGTTGAAATATGCCATGAATCTTACTGACGACGGTATGGTGGGGCAACAGATTTTCGCTGGTGAAGCCACAAGGCTCGCTTATATGACAGATGAAGCCAAAGAAGGTAGAGATGCTTTTCTGGAGAAAAGACCTAAGAATTTCAAAAAAGATCAATGGATTTCATAAAAAAGCCTCCGTTATGGGTTTGGAGGCTTATAATGAACACTAAAAGAGATAATTTGATATCTTTTGGTCAAACTTAGGATAGGCTTTAATTAATTACGTGTTTATGTTGTCAATACGCTTAAAAGAGTGGTGTAATTCAAGAAAAAAGATGTCACAATTTTTTTCATCCTACCGATTTGGTATTTTTTGTCTATTCATTGCCGCTCAATATTCCTGCTCAAGTCCTTATCAAATAATAGATAGACCTATCATTTTTAACGAACATAGGGTTGAGATGACCAAGAAATACATTGAGGATCACTACGGTTTAAAGGTGGACGATATAAAGATCACTCCAAAAATTATTGTGATTCACTACACCTATATTCCCACATTAGAAGGTTCGTTTCAAGCGTTTTATAATGAAGAATTACCCAGTAGTCGGGCAGACTTAAAAAAAGAAAGTCAACTCAATGTTTCTATACAGTTTTTAGTGAGTAGAGCAGGGGAGATCTATAGACTCATGCCAGAAAATCACATGGCAAGACATGTCATAGGTTTAAATTACAGTTCTATAGGAATTGAAAATGTAGGAGGCACAGAAAATACCCCATTGACAAGGGCACAAATAAGAGCGAATAAGTTTCTAGTCAAATATCTGAGCAAAAAACACCCTATAAGCTATGTCATAGGGCATTCTCAATACCAAAATTTTGAAAACCATCCGCTTTGGCTTGAGAAAAACGAAAATTACAGAACAGTCAAAATTGATCCAGGAGCTAAATTTTTAAAGGCAGTACATCGAAAAGCCCATAAATTAAATCTAAAAACAGCTGAACATGAATAAGTTAGTTACTTTATTAGGTCTATTATTTTGCTTGAGTATGAGTGCTCAAGAATTCGAAGACCTGCTTTTTACGAATTACAAAAAATACAAAGTTGAAGGATTTTCTCAACGACGTACTGCTCCTGAATCGGTATATGCACAGCTCGAGAAGCAAAATACGAATACGCTTAAAGTTAAAGAAGTAACAAAATCAATTGAAGGTAAACCCATCTATTTGGTAAGCACTGGAGAAGGGGAGACTACTGTATTATTATGGTCTCAAATGCACGGAAATGAATCAACGGCCACCAGAGCACTGATGGATGTATTTGAATTTCTTCAGCAAGACGACGAACTCAATACATTTCGTGAAACCCTAATGTCTTCTTTGAATTTACACTTTGTTCCCATGTTAAATCCAGATGGCGGGCAGAAATGGCAGCGCAGAAATACATTAGGCGTAGATATCAATAGAGATGCTTTAAGGTTACAATCTCCAGAAAGTCAAATACTTAAAAAATTGCGAGACTCGCTTGAAGCCGAGTTTGGCTATAATTTACACGATCAAAGCAGGTATTACAACGCAGAGTTCACTGCTAAACCTGCGAGTGTTTCTTTTTTAGCTACTGCGTATAACGAAGAAAAAAGCATCAATGAAAACAGAGCTAAATCCATGCAACTCGTACTGAGTATGAACAAGGTAATTCAAAAATTTGCTCCCGGCCATGTCGGTCGTTACAGTGATGATTTTGAACCAAGAGCTTTTGGAGACAACATACAATTGTGGGGCACAAGTTTGGTATTGATTGAATCTGGAGGCTATTTCAATGATCGTGAAAAAGAGTTTATAAGAAAATTAAATTTTGTAACGATTTTGAGTAGTCTGCATGAAATTGCCACGAATAAATATCGGGAAAATGACATCAATGATTACGAGAAAATCCCGAGAAATGATCGAAAGATGTTTGATTTAAAAATTGTCAATCTGAACTATCCACTCTTAAATGAAGAATATCTTGTCGATATGGGTATCAATCAAAATGAGGTTGAAAAGTCAAATGAACGCGGTTTTAGTTATGTAGGTGCAATTGCTGATTTCGGTGATTTATCCACATATTTTGGCTACAACAACTTCAACGCTGAAGGATACACCTATGTCGCAGCAAAAACATACAGCGGTTCATTGAAAAATACCTCAGAATGGGATTTGTTAAAACAAGGCTATGGCTTTAAAACCTATCAAGGTGTCCATACTGAACATTCGTTCAAAAACGTCCTTTTAAATCGTATACAAGAAGGAAAAATGATAAGCAAGGCCTCAAAAGATGTGAATTTCTTCCTCAAAAAAGATGGTGAAATCAAATTTGCGCTTATCAATGGCTTTTTAATTGATGTCGACAAGCGTGAATTACCCGAGGGTTTTAATGCTAAAACAGAGTAGAGGAGGGCATTTAAACTCTGGTATTAACCAGTTTTTTTTGCGCCTCAGTTGTTATTTGTAAATGATCTTCCCAAACCAATTTTAATTGGTACAAGGCCATATGCTTTTTTGAATTTCTCAAGCTTTCTAAAAGTTCGAATTTACGTTCAAGCAATGATTTTAGTTCGTTCAAATCTGTATGGGTTAGGCTATCGATAAAGAATACTTTAGTGTAGAGCTGTTCTAACAAATGTTCAATAGTTGAATTTGTACTTTTCATGCGTAACGAACGATGAAAATTTAAATTTAATTCCAAATATTGACGAATATGTTCTTCGTTTTTGAGTTTATTTAAAAAGAAAAAATTCGTCTCAAAATCAAAGTCATCAAAATCAATTGCCTCTAATAACTTGGTTTCTAGAAGAATAAGTGTTTTAAAGGTGTCTTGAATCGTTTTTAAATTTAAGGGTCTTAAAAAATATCCCGTGTTAGGTATAAATTTTAATATTTCATTTTTTGATAGCGAACATAAAACTTCATTAACTTTAAATAGAGAGATACCAGTTATTCGACTGATGTCGCGCATTTGAATAATTTGGTTCTCTGCAAGACGTTTGGACACAATTTCACCTATCAAATATTTTGAAATTTGTGTGTATTGCACAACACTAGTATTCATAGATTTATGATTTATAAGGACATTTCCTAATGGATAAACGCAAACAATATCTAATAATTGCCTGTTTTTTCGCTATTTACGTGATTTGGGGATCGACATATCTACTCAATAAAGTAGCTGTAGCACAATTACCTCCATTTATGCTGGCAAGTTTTCGCTTTATCCTAGCTGGCGGCTTAATCTTTATTTTTTGCCTTTTTAGGGGAATGCCCTTAAAAATTACCAAGAAACAGTTGTTGAATACGGCTTTTGCAGGTTTTTTGTTTTTATCAATTGGAAATGGAATTGTGGTTTGGGCTTTACAAATTGTCGATTCTGGATTCGCTTCTTTACTCACAAGTTCACAACCATTAGTCATTCTGCTGCTGATGTATATCCTTTACCGAAAACCAGTTCAAAGCTCCTCAATTATAGGGGTAATCATGGGAGTTTTAGGAATATATCTACTTGTAAATCAACAACAAATGATCCAGTCGGAGGATACAATTACAGGAGCAATTGTCATTATTTTCTGTGTTTTTACCTGGGGATATGCGAGTATATTTGTAGGGAAAGCAGATTTACCCGAAAATTATTTTGTCAATACTGCATATCAAATGGTCATAGGTGGTTTTGTTTTGCTCTTAATAAGTTTAGGAGCAAATGAACAATGGGTTTTACCTGATGAGTGGAACGAACAAACTTGGTTATCGATGATCGGTCTGATTTTATTTGGAAGTATTGTCGCTTTTACGAGTTTCAATTATTTGCTTAAAACGGTTAGTCCAGAAATGGTCGCTACAAGTACATACGTCAATCCTGTAGTTGCCATGTTTTTAGGGTGGTTAGTTTTAAAAGAAACCGTAACAACCCAAAGTATCGTAGCTGGAATCATTTTACTCACAGGTGTATACTTCATAAATATGAAACGTAACATACAAGTATACAGGAGGTTTTACAGTATAAGACGGGTAAATCGACAAAAAAGGAACACAATATAAATTGTCATATAATTTATATTATGTAAAATAGAATTAATACAACAATAGATGCTTCATTTTTGCCTCTAGCCTCGATTGACCCATATACCCCGCTTCTAAATTCTTATGAAACGGTATTGGCGTGTCTAAACTTCCGCAAATTTCGACCGGTGCTTCTAAATATTCAAAACATTGACTCGTAATCAAATGTGAAATGTGACTCACAACTGAAAATGATTCACTGTCTTCAGTAACAATTAAGATCTTATTGCACTTCTTTGACCAATGTAAGATCGTTTCTTCATCTAAAGGAATAATAGTTCTAAGGTCTAACACGGCAGTATTTTTGTACGAAGGGTCATTAGTAACTATATTCATGACCCATTGCACAGCCATTCCATATGAAATAACCAGCATATCATCTCCAGAATGTACAATATTGGCTTGACCAAAAGGAGTACTGTAATAGCCTACGGGTACTTTGGCGGTTTGGCTTCTGTACAATTTCTTGTGTTCGAAAAACAGCACTGGATTTGGATCTTCGATTGCAGCGGCCAATAACCCTTTGGCATCTTGAGGATTTGAAGGATAGGCTATTTTCAATCCAGGCACCTTGGCAAACCAGGCTTCATTTGACTGCGAATGAAAAGGTCCTGCTCCAACCCCACCTCCACAAGGCATTCTTATGACTACATCTGCATTTGTACCCCATCGATAATGCTGTTTTGCTAAATAATTGACAATAGGATTGAAACCGCTACTCACAAAATCTGCAAATTGCATCTCAACAATAGCTTTAAATTTATTGATACTAAGACCTGCAGCACAGGATATTATACCAGATTCACAAAGTGGTGTGTTACGAACTCTATCTTTTCCAAATTGTTGTAAAAGTCCTTCTGTTGCTTTGAATACACCGCCGTATTCTGCAATATCTTGACCCATAATTACAACGCTCTTATCTCTTGCCATCGACAAGAATATGGCATCTTTTATGGCGTCTATAAACCGCATATCCTCAAAGACCTCAATATTCTTTTGCGTAGACAGTTCAAAATCTTTAAACACGTCATCGAGTTCTTTTTCTGCATTAAATACAGGGAAATCCCAAGATTCAACATTTTTCCACTCCGTATCAATTTCGGTCTTAATCGCTGTTTTATATTTTTCGATGCGCGCCTGGTCAATTATGGAAGATTTTAACAGCGCTTTTTCTAATTTATAGACGGGATCTTTCTTCATCCATGAAGAAATAAGCTCCTCAGGAACATAAGCCGTGCCACTCGCCTCTTCATGTCCACGAACTCTAAATGTCTTAAATTCAACCAAAACAGGACGTGGGTTTTTTCTCATATCTGAGGCGATATGCCTTAATTTCAAATAGATTTCTACAACATCATTCCCGTCGATAATGAAGGCTTCCATTCCATAGCCGTAACCGCGATCTGCGAGGTCATCACAAGCGTACTGCGTATCAGTTGGTGTTGAAAGCGCATATCCATTGTTTTCAATGCAAAAAAGTACGGGAAGTTTCCATACAGAAGCGATGTTCAAAGCTTCGTGAAAATCACCTTCTGAGGTTCCACCTTCACCAGAAAAAACAGCGGTAATATTTTGTTCTCCTCTTAGCTTATGACCCAAGGCAATTCCGGTTGCCACTGCCAATTGAGGCCCTAAATGAGATATCATACCTATGACCTTGTGTTCGATAGAGCCAAAATGAAAACTGCGATCTCTACCTTTGGTAAATCCATTGAGCTTACCTTGCCATTGGGCAAATAGCTTTGATAGCGGAACATTTTTTGACAAAAACACTCCCAGGTTTCTATGCATGGGCAATACAAATTCATCCTTGGTAAGCACTGAGGTGACTCCCACTGAAATCGCCTCTTGTCCTATACCAGAAAACCATTTGCTCACTTTTCCTTGACGCAATAAATTAAGCATCTTCTCCTCTATCATTCTGGATTTGAGCATCCTTTTATAGAGTTGAGTGAAAATTTGTTCTTGGCCTGAGTTCTTCATCAATTGATTAGCATTACATTAGTTGAAGGTAATTAAAGTACATGGTTTTATCCTTAATTTCGTAATGAAAAAATTACACAACTAATGAACAGTGTTCCATCAGTAGATTTAAATGACTTTCTTTCTGAAGATCCTACCAAAAAGCAAAAATTTGTATCAGAAATAGGTGACGCTTTTGAGCAAATCGGTTTCGTAGCGCTTAAGGGCCATTTCTTAGACGATGAACTCAAAGACGAACTCTATACTGTAGTGAAGTCTTTTTTTAGTCTCGATGAAGAAACTAAAAAGCAATATGAAATTGAAGGAGGGGGTGGTCAGCGTGGATACACATCTTTTGGAAAAGAAACAGCCAAAGGCGAAACTCGTGCAGATCTCAAAGAATTCTGGCATTTTGGACAAATTAATGATCCCAAAGGCGAATACCCCAAAAATATCAAGGTATCGGAGATTTCAAATTTCAATTCATGCGGTGAAAAAGTTTTTGATCGATTAGAACAAACCGCCAAAGAAGTACTCAGGGCGCTGGCTTTACATTTAAATATTGACGAATTCTATTTTGACGATTGGGTCATTGGAGGAAATTCCATACTTAGAGCACTACACTATCCCCCTGTTCGTGAAGAGCAACAAAAATCAATTAGAGCAGCGGCCCACGGAGACATCAATCTGATTACGCTTCTTATGGGTGCACACGGTAAAGGCTTACAAGTAAAAAACAATAAAGATGAATGGATAGATGCCATTGCCGAAAAGGACGAGTTGATGATCAACGTTGGAGATATGTTATCGCGTCTTACCAACAACAAGCTAAAATCAACAATCCATCGTGTGGTCAACCCCAATGCGCAAATCGTAAATAAATCGAGGTATTCGATTCCCTTTTTTATGCATCCTAAATTACATATGCCCTTGAACTGTCTTGAGAATTGTGTTGATGATTCAAACCCAAAGCAATTCGAAGACTGCACTGCAGGTGAGTTTTTAACCGAACGTCTCATTGAATTGGGCTTAATTAAAAAGTAATGGACCTACAGGATCAATTGAAAGCTTTATTCCCTGATCATCAACCCTCAGAGGAAGAAAAACAAATTGAAGAGCCTCAGGATGTTTCGTTTTACATCCACAGCTCCCCTACTTTAGGCTGTATTTATGAAAAGAGAAAGGGAAAACCCCATACTGTAATTGAGAATTATCAGGGCGCTCAAAAAGATTTTAAAGCCTTATCGAGTGCTTTGAAATCAAAATTTAAGGTTGGGGGTTCTTTCAAAAACGAACGCATCGTAATTCAAGGAGATCAGCGTGATGAAATCATGAATTATTTAAAAGCCTTGGGGTTCACCGTCAAACGAATAGGCGGCTAATCACCACACTATACTGCCTTTACCTCTATCCTTTAAATAGGCGTTAGTCAATTTAAAATGCTCGTTATTAAACCAGAAGCCCCGATTTGCACTCAAGGGTGATGGGTGTCCTGTTTTTAATACCAGATGCTTTTGGTCGTTTATGTTTCTCCCCTTTTTATGTGCAAAACTGCCCCATAAAAGAAATACAAGATCCTTTTTAGTTGATGACAAATAGTCAATCACCCTGTCAGTAAACCCAGTCCAGCCTAAATTTCGATGACTGTTAGGTTTTGAATCTTCAACACTTAATGATGCGTTTAACAGTAAAACGCCTTGTCTGGCCCAGTCTATCAAATCACCAGATTCAACCTTACAATCACCGTATTGACTCCTCACCTCTTTTATGATATTCTGAAGAGATGGCGGATTTGCAACCTCTTTTGTAACCGAAAAAGCTAATCCATTTGCTTGTCCTTTTTGATGATAAGGATCTTGCCCGATGATAACCACCTTTACTTCATCTGGAGTGCAGTGTTCAAAGGCACTAAAAATTTTTGGCAACTCCGGATAACAGCTTGTTTGCGAATAGGCATTACTGACTTTTTTATCCAATTCTGATAAGTAATTGGAGTCAAAAGAATTTTCAAGGGCACGCTTCCAATCTAAGGGAAAATAGTTTAACATTGTATGGCATAAAATTAATAATCGTGTATAAAACCAATATTCAGTCAATTTACTTAGAAAAAAGGTTTCCACTACGAATAAGCAGAGGAGTTCGAGCAGGTTCATCCAATTTGTTTGTTGAAATTTCAGATGAAAACGGAAACACTGGGATTGGCGAAGGCGCTCCAGGAGGAAGTGAAGGTGCAGCAGATATTGAATCGGCCATGCAAATCGCCCAAGAACACCTTGCCCAAAATCCAGACTTTTCTCATCCGGTATCGCATTATAGAACAAGTCTTGACAATGGTTTAGCTCCCTGTGTATTAGCAGCATTTGATATCGCACTTTGGGATTTATTGGCAAAACAGGCCAATCTACCCTTACACCGATTATTAGGTTTGCCCGCACCACACGGCATAACCTCTATGACCATTGGAATTATGACAGCAGAAGAGGCTCGTGAACGGGTTCAAATTTTATTTAAAAACGGGAGAATTTATCATGCTTTAAAAATAAAATTAGGCAATCCAGAGGGTATCGAAGCAGACCAGCAGATGTACAATGCTATTTATCCCTTTGCAAAAGAAAACAACATCAGTTTAAGAGTTGATGCCAATGGAGGATGGAGTGTTGAAGATGCAAAAATAATGATGTCATGGTTGGCCGAAAGAAATTGTGACTATGTTGAACAACCACTTGTAGAGGGTGATGAGCATCGACTAAGCGAATTATTTCAAAACAGACCACTCCCCATTTATGTAGATGAGTCATGTCGTTTTGCTTCACAAATAAAGAACTACAGCGACAGTGTTGACGGGGTGAATCTAAAACTCATGAAATGTGGAGGAATAACAGGAGCCTTAGAAATATTGAATACTGCTAGAGCACATAACTTAAAAACCATGATTGGTTGCATGAGCGAAAGCTCAATTTCAATATGTGCAGGAGCAGCATTAACGGGCATCATTGACCACATTGATTTAGACTCACATTTAAACTTAAATCCTGATGTTGCTGAAGGATTGCAGTTGAACAACGGAATGATTTTACCTGATTCAAATAACTACAGTGGACACGGCTCCGTTTTAAAATGAAAAAGAAATTAAATGCTAGCCATAAATTGGCTATTTACATGCCTCATAGTTTAACCCACGAAAGCGGTAAAATGGGGCTGGGTATTCTGAGATTTAGCACCAATAAAATTTGTTGTGTAATCGATCCAGATCACAAAGGAAAAAATCTAAAGGAACTCACAGGAATTGACAAGTCTATTCCTATAGTATCAAATCTTCAAGAAGCCATACAATTAGAGGCTAACGCATTGATTTTAGGTATTGCACCCTCTGGGGGAAGACTACCAGATACATGGACAAAACCTATTGAAGAAGCGCTTAATGCAGGTTTTTTAGTCGTTAATGGTTTGCACGATAAATTGGTAGATAAATTTTCATCCTTATTAGCTCGCACATCGAACACCGGTTCAGTATGGGATGTTCGAGAAGTATTAAAGGAATATACCATTGGCAGCGCCAGAGCTAATGAATTAAACAACAAAAGAATTCTAACCATTGGAACCGACATGGCTTCTGGAAAAATGACAGCCGGTTTATTATTAAATGAAGCCCTTCTAAAAAATAACTGTTCGTCCTCATTTTTGGCCACAGGTCAAATTGGCATTACCATCTCTGGCCAAGGAATCCCCTTAGATGCGATAAAGGTAGACAATGCTGCGGCAGCAGTTGAAGATGAAGTAATGAGTCGTCAAAATTTTGAACATATCATCGTAGAAGGTCAAGGTTCTCTGGGGCATCCCGGAAGTACCGCCACACTTCCATTAATGAGGGGTTCCTGCCCTACTCACTTATTGTTATGTCATAAAATCAAAGAAACGCATCTAAAAAATCCTGTTTCTCACATTCCATTTCCTGATCTAAATCGGTTTATCGAAATGAATGAAGAGGTAGCTTCTCTATGTGGGATATTTGAACGACCAAAAACATTTGCTATTTCGTTGAACACGCATGGACTTCCTGCAGAAAAGGCAGACCAACTGATTGCTGAGGTACAACAAAATACAGGTATTTTCACCTCTGATATTGTCAGATATGGAGCCCAAGGGTTTTTTAGCGCATTAGCAAAGAGCTAAATACCTCTTATAGCTATCTTTGCAAACGCAAGCTATGCTATGATTACCGTAAGAGAAAAAACCATTAACGATTTAGAATTCCGAAAGGTTACATCAATTGTTCAACAATACTGTACTACTGAACTCGGAAAGCAAGCGGCTGAGCAGCTCAGTGTATTTGAAGATTTTCAACAGTGTCAAATTGCCCTAACTGAAACCTCTGAATACTTATCTTCATTTAGCAACGAAAACGTCATACCTAATCACGGTTTTGAGCCCATAAATAAGGAGCTGCAATTATTACAAATTGAGAATTCAATCATTGAAATCAAAGGTTTTAGAACAATTATGAGCCTTTGCAATACCGTGATTACACACCAAAAAGCCTTGAGCAAATTCAAGACCTACTACCCTACACTATTTGGTTTGGCACAACAGCTTTCAATCATATCAAGCATTCCCAAAGACATCAATGAAATTATTGATCGTTTCGGAGAAATACGCGACAAGGCGTCGGATGAATTGTTCACAATACGAAAAGCATTATCACAAGTCCGGCAAAAAATTAATCAAAGTTTCAGCTCTTCACTAAACCATTACTTGGCCTTAGATTACCTCGATGATATTAAAGAATCCGTTGTAGAAAATAAAAGGGTTTTAGCTGTTAAAGCCATGTATAGAAGAAAAATACAAGGCGCAGTAATTGGTGCATCCAAAACAGGCAGTATTGTCTATATGCTACCTGAAGCCACAGCAAAAAGTATACGCGAGTTAGACAATTTGCTTTATGACGAAAAAGAAGAGATAAAAAGGATTTTAAAAAACTTAACAGACAGTCTTAGACCGTATGCTGAAATCCTTTTAAGTTATCAAGAATACCTCACTCATATTGATTTAACATCAGCCAAAGCCTTGTATGCGCAAGAAATCAATGCCATTTATCCAACAATTAATGAGGAAAAAAAATTAGTACTCCGAGATGCCTATCATCCCTTACTTCTTCAACAAAATCAAGAAAAAGGACTAAAAACTTGGCCTCAAACCATAGAACTCAATGAAAACAACAGAATTATTGTAATCTCCGGACCAAATGCTGGAGGAAAAAGCATCACCCTAAAAACTATTGGTCTGCTACAATTGATGATTCAATCTGGTATTCTAATTCCTGTTCATGAACGAAGCACCCTCTGTTTTTTCGAAAAAATTCTCACGGATATTGGTGACAATCAATCCATTGAAAATCATCTGAGCACCTACTCTTACCGTTTGAAAAACATGAATTATTTTTTGAAAAAATGCGACGCTCAAACACTTTTTTTAATTGATGAATTTGGAACGGGTAGTGATCCTGAATTAGGTGGGGCTTTGGCAGAGTCGTTTCTTGATGTTTTCTATGAAAAACGAGCATTTGGATTGATTACAACACACTATTCTAATTTAAAGCTCTTGGCTAATGAATTAGATCACGCGAGTAATGCCAATATGTTATTTGACAACAAGACCTTAGAACCCACCTTTCAATTAGTGGTGGGCCAAGCCGGGAGTTCATTTACTTTTGAGGTCGCACAAAAAAATGGCATCCCATACAGCATTATAAATAAGGCGAAGAAAAAAATTGAACGCGGAAAAGTGAGATTCGATGCGACTATTGCCAAATTACAACGCGAGAGGTCAAAGTTTGAAAAGACGGGAAATAGACTCTTAGAACAGGAGCAAAAAGCGACAGATGAAAGCAAAAAGCTCGAAAAACTAAATTCTCGAATCAAAGAAAAATTAGAGAATTACCAAATGATGTACGATCAGCACAAAAGAATGATTCAATTGGGAAGTAAGGTAGACGAACTGGCCGAACGTTTCTTTATTGATCAAAAGAAAAGACCATTAATTAGTGGGCTGCTGCGTATTGTAGAAACAGAGAACAGCAAGAAAAAACAAAAATCAGCAAAGGAAGCTAAAACAGAACTCAACAAAAAGAAAGAGATTTCTAAGGAATTAGCTGTGAAGGCTGAAAACATTAAAAAGGAAAAACAAAAATCAAAAAAAACGGTTTCGTCAAAACCAAAAAAGCCAGCAAAAGTAGAACTTAAAATTGGCGACACCGTTAAACTCGAAGACGGCAAGGCTAGTGGTCAAATTGAAAATATTGAAAAAGGCATTGCTTCTGTGAATTACGGATTGTTTGTTACCAAAGTGCAAATTGATCAACTCATTTTCGTAAAACGCGATAAATAATGCAAAATGCGGTTTTAAATAAGACACATCACTACATCATTTATGACGGTGTTTGCGTCTTTTGTAATTATTGGGTCCATTGGCTTATCAATAGAGATCGAAAAGATCTTTTTAGGTTCATTCCTCTTCAAACAAAACTTGGTCAATCGTTGCTCTCCGAGAGAAATATTTCGTCAGATAAGGTAGAGAGTATTGTTTATATTCAGCCAGAACAAGCTTACTTCTTAAAATCAGATGCGATTTTAAATTTACTTCGTGAATTGACCTATTGGAAATCTTTGGCTTTAGTATTAAGCGTTTTTCCTCGTGTAATTAGAGATTTCTTTTACGATCTTATCGCAACTAACCGCTATGCACTTTTCGGACGCCACCAGCAGTGTGAGATACCCCCACCGACAATACGTCAAAAGTTTTTACTCGAAGAATTAGATTGAATTATTTAACCTCGTCGTAGTGATCATCCCAATTTTTAACATTAGGAACACCAAGTTTACCCAAAGCCTTAGCCACTAGAAGCGCTACTGTAGCATCACCTGTAACATTCACAACGGTACGACACATATCAAGCGGTCTATCTATAGCGAATATTAGCGCAAGTCCTACAGCTAATTTATCTGAAGGAAAACCTATAGATTCCAACACAATTACGAGCATCACCATACCTGCAGAAGGAACGGCAGCTGCTCCAATCGAAGCCAATAAAGCTGTTAGAACAATAGTGAGTTGATTAGCAAAAGTAATTTCAAAGCCCAAAGCCTGCGTAATAAATACAGCTGCAACTGCCTGATAAACAGAAGTTCCATCCATATTAACGGTAGCTCCGACAGGAAGCACAAAACTCGCCACTTCTTTATCTACTCCAAGGTGTTCTTCTACACGCTCCATGGTCACAGGTAAAGTTGCTGCACTCGAGCTTGTTGAAAATGCCAATAACTGTGCTGGACTTATATTTTTCAAAAACCAAAACGGATTCTTTTTCACCACAAAAGTGACTACAAGTAAATAAAATACAATCATAAGACCTAGACCTATCAATAAAACAGAAGCATATCGCAAAAGCGCGACAAGCAATTCTGGATTTGTCGAATTGACCACCACGCTTGCCAGTAAAGCAAATACGGCATAAGGTGCTGAAAGCATGATCAAATCAACCATCTTCAGCACTACATCATTTAGAGCGTCAAAAAAAGATTTCAATGGTTGAGCCGCCTTTTCTCCGATTAGCAGCATTGAAATGGCAAATAAAATGGTAAAGAAAATGACCTGTAGCATCAGACCATTGTTCGAAAGCGCTTTAAATGCATTATCAGGTACCATGTCTACTAAAAACTGCAGTGGACCACCTTTCATCTGTCGATTGGCTTCAGATATCTTATCCCCTACGCCACTGGAACCCGCATAAGCTTCAGTTAAGTTTTGTACCGTTTCATCTGAGATACCATCGCCAGGGTTCATAAGGTTTACAAGAGTTAATCCAATAATAATGGCCACGACAGTGGTCACCATATAAGTTAAAAAGGTTCTTAAACCAATGGTCTTAAACTTGGTAATATCATTTAAATCAGAAATACCCTTGATTAAAGATGCTAGTATGAGCGGTATAGCTATAAGCTTGAGTAATCTCACGAAAATGGTTCCAAAAGGTTGCACCCATTCATTTACCAATTCAACACCATTTGGAACGAAGGTCATTCCAAATCCAAAAAACAACCCCAAACCCATTCCGATTAGGATCTTCCAGTGTAAAGCCATATTTCAATTATTTGATGGGAATATACTAAAATTTAAAGTCGATTTGTTCTCTTCAAGAGTATAAAATCTGCTATGACTAAAGCAGCCATAGCCTCAACGATAGGAACCGCTCTTGGAACAACGCAGGGGTCGTGTCTACCCTTTCCATGGGTTTGAACTATATTTCCCTGTTGATCAATAGTTTCGTACGCCTGAATCAGGGTTGCCACGGGTTTAAAGGCCACGTCAAAATAGATATCCATTCCATTTGAAATACCGCCTTGAATTCCACCACTAAAATTTGTTTTAGTGCTTTTGTCCGTGTTGAACATGTCATTGTGCTCGGATCCATACATTTGAACGCCATCGAATCCGCTACCATAAGAAAATCCTTTTACTGCATTGATAGACAGCATGGCACTCCCAAGACGAGCGTGTAACTTATCAAATACAGGTTCACCTAGGCCCATTGGAACACCTTTAATGACACATCTAATCACACCTCCTACTGTATCGCCTTTTTTCTTTGTTTCACTGATAAAATTTATCATTTGCTCTGCAACCTCGAGGTCTGGACATCTCACAATGTTATTTTCAGCATCTTTAAGATTAAGTTCTGCATATGTCTTATCTGACTTTATGCGACCCACTTGATTCACGTAAGCATCTATTGATATGCCTTTTAGAAATTGTTTAGCGATTGCGCCAGCCACTACTCTCGAAACCGTTTCACGGGCAGAACTGCGGCCACCCCCTCGATAGTCACGAAAACCATATTTTTCGTCATATACCAAATCGGCGTGTGAAGGTCTATAACTATCCTTTATATGTGAGTAATCCTTTGATTTTTGATTGGTATTTTCAATGGTAAAACCTATTGGTGTTCCCGTAGTTTTACCTTCAAAAACTCCAGAAAGAATTCGAACTTCGTCATTTTCTTTTCGTTGGGTAGTAATCTTTGATTGTCCAGGCTTTCGACGATCTAGATCTTTTTGAATGAGCTCTACATTCAATTCAATTCCAGCTGGACATCCATCTATAACACCGCCAAGAGCCAATCCATGAGATTCTCCAAAGGTTGTAACTCTAAATAAATTACCGAATGTATTCAAAATGAAAAAAATTTACCTCAAAGTTACAAGCAATTCAAGAGTTGACAAGTTCTTATGGAAATTAATCTGTAAAATGGTGGTCTACAAAATAGAAAACGCCTTTGACAAGGCGTTTTCTAAACTAACTAACTAATAAATAAACATTACGATTCGATGTAATTCTGACATAAAAATAAGCTCGAGTTCAAACTTGGGTCAAAAAAAATCGTTCGAATTATGTAATTGATAATATATAAGCATTAAAACGATAAGCAAGGCAAAAACAACAATACAGAATTTCGATTTAGTCAAAAAATAAGATTCGATAAATTCAACCTAAAACTTTGGAAACTAAACAAAAAAGGCGCTTTCATACTCGAAAGCGCCTTAGTAATTAGGTAATACTAGGTCTAAATGACATTCAAAGCTAAATACATATTTCGAAGACGAGAAAATCTGTTTAACCAAAAACAGATAATTATAGACAACTTATTATACCAGAGATAGTTCGAGACCCTATAAAATGCGTATCTGTTTCAAAAAGAGGCAAATACAACAATTTTTCTGAGCTTATACAAAAAGGATGATTTCAACCTAATTTTTAAATTTTTCTAATACTCATAATCTCAATTTAACATAACTGACGCTTTAACAATTAACTAACTTTTTAATGAAGACAATTTCATTTAAAACAGTCGTTTTAAAGCTTAGGTCTTGAATTAATTTGTAGTGTGAAAAAAAGAAAGCTTGAACTTGTAGTCCTCTCTGATATTCATCTTGGCACCTATGGATGTCATGCTGAAGAATTATTGATTTATCTCAATAGTATTGCCCCTAAAAAACTTATTCTAAATGGGGATATTATTGATATCTGGCAATTTAAAAAGAGATTTTTTCCGGCAACGCATCTCAAGGTCTTAAAGAAGATCATAGGTATGGCATCTAAAGGCACGGAAGTTTTTTACATCACGGGTAATCATGACGAAATGCTTAGGAAATTTTCAGGAAGTGGTATGGGAAGCCTAAAAATTGTCGATAAACTTCTCTTAGATTTAGATGGAAAAAAAACCTGGATTTTTCACGGTGATGTTTTTGATATATCTATTCAAAATGCCAAATGGATCGCCAAATTAGGGGGCTACGGTTATGACCTATTAATTCTACTCAATCGCTTATTAAATTGGACCTTATTAAAAATGGGCAAAGAGAAATACTCACTCTCTAAAAAAATAAAAAACAGTGTAAAAGGAGCGGTCTCCTACATTCACAATTTCGAGAAGGTAGCAACAGATTTAGCGATAGAAAATGATTTTGATTGTGTAATCTGTGGTCATATACATCAGCCTAAAAAAGAATGGTACACCAATAAAAAAGGGAAAGTACTCTATCTCAACTCTGGCGATTGGGTTGAAAATCTAACGTCCTTGGAATACGGTTTTAAAAGGTGGAAGTTATATCAATACAACCATGACAAACTTTCTCCATTTTACAGCGATGAAGAATTAAAAGAAATGAATTTAGAAGAATTGATTTACGATATAACTAAGAAGGAAGAATCAATTAGAGAACTGAAAGTCATTAGTGACCAAGACGAACTTATCAATAAGTAGTACCCTACTACTTTAAAGCTTCTTTTAAAATACTTACTGGATGCATAGCCTCTCTGCCTGTTCCGTCTTTGATTTGATGTCTACAACTCGTTCCATTAGCCGAGATAATCGTTTCTGGTCTCGCTTTTCTTACCGCCGGAAATAATATCAACTCTCCAATTTTCATACTGACATCGTAATGTTCTTTTTCATATCCAAAAGAGCCAGCCATTCCACAACAACCGCTTGGAATAATAGTCGCTTTATAATTCTTCGGAATACTTAAAAGATCAAAAGTAATTTTTGAATTTGAAATTGATTTTTGATGACAATGCGCGTGAATTTTAACTTCGGCTTTTTCCGCACAAAAATCAGAACTCGAAATAAAGCCCTCATTACACTGATTTAAAATAAACTCCTCAAGCAAAAAACTGTGCTCAGCAACTTTTTGAACTTTATCATTTTTAGGCAAAAGTCTCAAGTATTCATCTCTAAAGGACAGTATTGCCGAAGGTTCTAATCCAATTATCACATCATGATCAGAGAGCAATTCAAAACAAGAGCTTACATTTTCAAGCGCACATTGTTTAGCCTGCTTTAAAAAACCTTTAGAGAGAAAAGTTCTCCCACTATCACCAAAATATAGGCTTAGATCATAACCAAGACCAAGTAATAAATCGATTGCGTCTTTACCTAAATTCACATCCATAAATCTGGTGAATTCATCGATAAACAAGACGATCTTTTGGTCCTTATCCATCTTAGCATTTGAACGCTTTGACCTTAAATATTTTTCAAAATTAAAGTTATGCACATGTGGAAGTGATCTTTCAGCAGCCACACCCATAAATTTTTTGGTAAAACTACCCAATACTTTAGAGTCGTATACGCGATTGATTACAGAAGAAGCATATTTGAGATTTGAATTGAACTTAGAACTGAATGCAAAAAGACGATCTCTTAACTTATATCCATTAGCCTCTTGATATTGATATAAAAACTCCGTTTTTAAAGTGGTCATATCGACATTACTCGGACATTCAGAGCTACACGCTTTGCAACCTATACACAGATCTAAAACCTCTTTTAATTCTTTATGATTAAATGGGGACGGTTGATTGTCTGAATTAGTCAAATACTCTCTTAAGGCGTTAGCTCTTGCCCTTGTTGTATCTTTTTCATTTTTAGTTGCGTGATACGAAGGGCACATACCTCCCTTAGCATGTTCAGACTTACGACAATCCCCACTCCCATTGCAATTTTCCACAGCTCTAACAATACCCTGACTGTCTGAAAAATCTAAAAAGGTTGAAACATCAGGCTCCTTTCGGTCTACTTCGTAACGAAGATTTTCATCCATTTTAAAGGAATCTGTGATCTTACCTGGATTTAGGCGCCCAGAAGGATCAAATAGATGTTTGACCTTTTTGATGAGCTCATAATTTTCTTGGCCAATCATCATGGGAATGAACTCCGCTCTTACAATACCATCCCCGTGTTCGCCACTAAAGCTTCCTCCGTATTTTTTGGTTAATTCAGCAACCTCAGTCGTTATTTTTCGAAACAAAACAACATCTTCTTTTGCCTTGAGATTTAAGATAGGTCGTAAGTGAAGTTCACCAGCGCCCGCGTGTGCATAATAAACGGCTTCTTGCTTATAACGCTTCATCAAAGCGGAGAACTCTAAAATAAATTCTTTCAAATGAGGTAGCGCCACTGCCGTATCTTCGATGCACGCTACGGCCTTCTTGTCTCCTACGATATTACCCAACAAGCCTAATCCGGCTTTTCTGAGTTCAAGCGCTTTTGAAATATCTTCTGCTTGTAATATGGGATGGGCATAGCTCAACCCACTTGACTCAATGAGTTTTAATAGATGATCAATTTGTGTTTTTAATTCTTCTTTGGAATTGGCCCTGAGTTCTAACATTAACAAGGCAGCTGGATCTCCCTCAACAAAGAATCTATTTTTTAATTGTTCTCTGTTGTTCTTGGTACAATCTAATATCACCTTATCCATCATTTCACAGGTGTACAAATCTGCTTGCATCAGCGGATGAACATCAGATAGGCATGATTCTAAATCGCTGTAATGCGTGACAATCATGGCCGAATGTACTGGAGGCAATTCATCTAAAGCAATTGTTATCTCTGTACTTATGGCTAAGGTTCCCTCACTTCCACATAACAACTTGGTTACATCAAATGGCTTTTCTCCTTGTTTTAAAAAATCAGAATTGATGAGCTCGTCAATAGCATAACCTGTATTTCTTCTATGTATACTGGGGTCAGGAAATTCGGCCGTAATTTTAGTTTTAACTTCTTCAGGTGCTAAGAGCTCATATAGGCCTTTGTAAATTTTAGAAGACCAATCCGAAGTACTTAAATCTCTATTAAGGTCTGGATTCGCTTTAAAAACAACTTCAACACCGTCATGCATTATCGCTTTTATTTTTCGAACCTTATCTCTGGTTACACCGTACTTTATAGATGTTGTTCCAGAAGAATTATTCCCAACCATTCCACCTATAGTACATCGATTCGCTGTTGAAGTATTTGGCCCAAAAAAAAGTCCATGCGGTTTTAGAAAGGCATTTAACTCATCGCGAACAACACCCGGTTGAACGGTAACCGTTCTTGCTTCAGCATCAAAATCAACAATAGCATTTAAATGTTTAGAAACATCCATCACAATACCAGGCCCAACACATTGACCTGCTAATGAGGTGCCTGCTGCTCTTGGAATAACCCCTATTGATGTGCCTTCAAGAAATTTTAAAAACACACTAATATCAGATGCATCTTTTGGAAAAAAAACAGCTAAAGGCTTCATTCTGTAGACAGAAGCGTCAGTCGAATAAATTGAACGATGCAAGTCGTCAACATAGAGCTCTCCTTTGAGTGCTGACTTTAGTTTCTCCCAATTTAATTGCGACATCTTTAGTAATTTTGCAGACAAATTTAAGTTAAAATAAATGCCGAAAATTTCTTTGTTTAAAATTGTGAAAATCAAAAGAATAGCTGTTTACGCTTTTATCACACTTATAGGTTTTATGACCTCTTGCACTCAAAACACTGATTTAGAGTCTGTAATAGAGGTGCAGTTGAGTTTAAATACTGATTTATTACAAGAAGATGATGTTGTGCTGTATTTATTACGCCAAAATTATCTTGAACAACCGGAACTGATCGACTCCTTAAACACCACTTCAAATAAATCTATATCGCTCAGTGTAAATCCCCAAGATTTATTTTTACTACAGGCAAAAGACCAGCAGCTTCAAACCCTTTTATTTTTGGATGCAACAGAAGTAACAGTAAATTATCAAAACAATACGCTTGAGGTTCAAGGCGGTGAACAAAACGGATATCTAAACGATTATCTCGAAAAAACGAAGTATTTCCAGTCTCAACTAAGAACAATTCAAAGAGAATTTGAAGAAAATGCTTCAACTCAAGATACTCAACAAATTATGCAAATTCGACAGAAATATCAGGATATTCAAAATCAAAATATTTCTTACATCAGAGATTTCGCCTCTACGATGAATGAATCTATTTTGGCAGTTTGGTTTTTATTTGATCTTCAACAACAGCGCTTAATTTCTTCAGAAGAATTCACAGACTGGTTAGATTTAAAGTCTAAAAAAGTAAAACAGTCAGGTATAGCCGGCAAGGCCTTTGAGCTCAGTGAAAAGTTGACAAAATCAAAAATCGGAAGTACAGTAGAAAACTTCAAAGGACCACAACCTGATGGAACAGAAATTGAACTTTACGATCATTTGGGAAAAATAACCCTAATCGATTTTTGGGCTGCATGGTGTAAACCCTGCAGACTTGAAAACCCAAATATTGTAAGTGTTTATCAAGACTATCGCGACAAAGGATTTACAGTCGTTGGCGTTTCTTTAGATACCAGTAAAAGTCGATGGACGCAAGCCATTACCGACGATCAGCTCGATTGGACACAAATTTCACACCTTCAACGTTTTAGAGGGCCTATCGCACGAAGCTTCAACATCACTGCCATTCCGAGTTCTTTTCTTGTTGATGAAAATGGTGTAATAATCGCTAAGAACTTACGGGGTTATCAATTACGCCAAAAAATAAGTGAATTGTTAGACTAATTTCGCTTTCGAAATAAATAAACAGCGTATAAAACAGGTAAAATCATAAGCGCCATAATAAGTGGATACCTAAGAGCTACCCAAGGACTTAGTAGCATAATTGTAAGTAAGCCACTAATAGCTCCACCAAAATGAGCTGAGTGACCGATATTACCGAAAGGTTTTTGCATTCCGTAAATGGAATAAACCATATACCCTATTCCAACCCAGTAGGCAGGTATTGGAAATGGTATCG